>Ga0209269_1000038_pt1 | contig 269845 bp, 210 predicted proteins | sample MTBAKMMethaMetaG_FD_187455 | JGI IMG/M metagenome (GOLD analysis project Ga0209269, IMG submission 187455) | Enrichment culture microbial communities from Arthur Kill intertidal strait, New Jersey, USA, that are MTBE-degrading - MTBE-AKM (Arthur... | ecosystem: Environmental > Aquatic > Marine...
CGCCGGGCGAATTTTAAGATCTCCCCGATGACCTTGTAGTCCGTGATCCCCCATTCATAGATGATGGTGCGGAGCGACTTGCGCTGTTCGGGCTCGAGGTTGTAAAGCAACCGTAGCATCCCCGTTTTTTCTTCGGCCACCTCGTCGCCCATCAGGAAGTAGTCGGGCGGGCACTGGAAGTATTTCGACACCTGGTTGACCCGGGCCAGAGACCATTTGACCTTGCCGGACTCCAGGTCGGGCAGGATGTGATATCCCCAGCCAAGGGCCTTGCAGAATTCTTTCTGGCTCATCCCCTTCCGTTTCCGGAAAGTTCGCAGGTTCAGGCGGACCCGTTCCTCCAGCTCGTCGACCCCGGCGGTTTCCTTTTTCTCCATTGTGACCCCAATCGGTTCTGTCTCGGACGATGGCCCCAATTGTAGCAACAAACGGCGACAACCGGCAGCAGGAATTTTACTAAAAATTGGAAAATTAGTGATATATATCACATATTGCTTGACTAATATTCCAAGTGTTCGTACAATCCGCCCCATGTGTGGCTATAAAATCCAATATCAGAATCACGAATGGCTGCCGGCGAAGCAGTTCGCCGAGGGTGTCGGGGTGTGTTTGTCCACCGTCTACAAGTGGGCCGACGAGGGGAAAGTGGTCACGGCCAAGCTGGGCGGTCTGAAGCTGATCCGGCTGGACATGGACCTGCCCGGCTTCCGGGCCCTGTTGGGCCGGATCATCTCGCAGTCCGGCGGCTCCCGCAGCCAGTCCTGAACTGACCAATCATTGTGGGGAGGGGTTATGATCCTTTCACTCGGCCGAGCCATGCCATTCCTCTGCCTGCTGCAGGGGACTCCCGTCTTCAAGAAGATCATGATCGCCTTCTACGCCGTCGCCGGCGTGGCGGCGGTGGGCGTCCTGATCTGGTACTTCATCAAGAAGCGCGAGCAGTAGGAGGCCGTCATGCGCAAGTCCGCTCTCTTCCTCTTCCTCTGTCTGGCAACCTCTCTCCTATTGGCCCAGGAAGTGTCCGGCGCCATCGAGAATGCCCTCGCCGACATCACCGCCATCGCCTCGGCGGTGGGGGCGGTGGTCATGGGCATCGTGGGCGTGATCGGCCTTGGCCGAGCCGCCTACAAGTTCGCCCACGGCGACTCGGACGCGGTGACCTCGCTGGTGATGGGTATCGTCGCCCTCTTCATCGGGGCGCTCTGCGCCACATTCATCTAAGAGTGCTTCACCATGGAGACACAGAGGGCACAGAGAAGATCAGGAGGGGGCGATGTTCCAAAAAGCCCAAAAACAATGAATGATCTCTGTGTCCTCTGTGCCGCTGTGGTGAGAGTGCGGCCATGAGTTACAAGGCGATTCATCGCAATCTGCAGCACATGCCCCGGATCTGGGGAGTGAGCTACTGGAAGCTGTTCGCTTCCTTGTTCGCCACGCTCCTCGTCATGATGGTGTTCTTCTACACCGTCTCCCGGGGGCTGGCCGCCCTGGCCGTGGGAATCGGGGTGGGCCTGGCCGGATACGGGATCTCCTTCTGGATGGATAGTCGGGATCCACTGGAGCATCAGAAACACTCCCGCTTCATCCGAGACTCGCTCACCTCGGCTTCGGTTTCCAACCAGGCGATTCGGATCAGGGATCATGAAGCGGTTTGACCTTCTCTATCGGGATCTCGGGCGCGTGGAGCAGAAGCTGGACAACCTCCTGCTCTACTGCGACTTCCTGCCCAATTCCCACGGCCTGCCGGCTATCCTGATGAAGGACGGGGCGGTCATCGTGCTGTTCCGCCTGGCCGGGATCGACTACGAGGGCTTGGGCCAGGAGGAGAAGGAGCAGTTCGGCTACTACGCCCGGACCGCCCTGGAGCAGATCCCCGACGACGGCAAGGGCTTCATGCTCTCCAATCTCCTCATCCGGGATCAGTCCTCCATCCCCCGACTCGTCGAGAACGCGCAGGCCAACCCGGTGATCCGGTTCATCCAGGACAAGAAGCAGGCCTTCTGGGAGGCGCAGGCAAAACGGTCGTTCGCCAACCAGGTGGTCTGCTGCCTGCGTTATTTTGATCCGGACGGCATTCAGCCATCCTGGCCAACTTTGATCGCCGACCGGAAGCGGTTCGACTTCATCCGCGACAAGCTCGCCGCCCGGGTAGACAAGCTCTACCAAGGGTATTTGACCCTGCGGGCCGCCTTCGAGCGGTTCGGCTTCCAGGAGATGGGGCAGAAGGAAGCCTTCGAGATCCTCTACCGCCTGGTCAACCGCTCTGAGCCGCCGGCCTGGCGGCCGGACCTGTCCCTCGGCGCCCAGCTGGCCCAGTCGAGCTACTTCTTCTCCCGGAACAATCACCTGGTCATCAACGAGAACGGCTACGCCGCCCTGGTGGGGATCAAGTACCCGCCAGCCGGGACGGTGGCCCTGTACCTCCGCCGGTTCTACGAGCTGGACTTCCCCTTCGTGTTGAAACAATCCTTTGGCTTTCCCGACAAGCAGAAGCTCTGGAAGCGGATGGACTTCTACAAGAACATCGCGGCCAGCCTTTCCACCGTGGACAAGACGGCGGGGCTATACGTGGGCGAAGTTGCCGACTTCCAGCGGCGGGTGGAGTCGGACAAAGAGCTGCCGGTCTGGTGGAACTTCGCCATGGTGGTCTATGCCGGGAGCGAGGACGAACTGAAGCTCCGGGTGATGAAGGTGCAAAACCTCCTCAAGGAGATCGGCTCGGCCGGGCTGCCCGAGCGGAACAACTTCAAGAACGGCTTTTTCTCCATCTTTCCGGGACACGAGCGGTTCTACCTCCGCCAGAGCCTGCTCACCACGGCCAACGTGGGAGATCTGCTGTCGGCCTACACCCTCTACGGCGGCGATCGGGAACCGGTGGAGTACTTCCAGGACCGCCTGCAGGGGGTCTTCGCCTACAACCCGTTCACGCCCCGCGAGAAAGCGCATCATCTTTGCATCACTGGGCCGACCGGCTCAGGGAAATCGTTCACCGTCAACAAGCTGCTCATGTCGGCGCTCGTCACCGAGCCAATCATCTACGTCATCGACCTGAAGCGCTCCTTCGTTGAGTTCTTCGACTTCCTCAAGGAAGAGATGCCCACCGACACCGCCGTCATGCAGGTGGGCCGGGACAGGGTGGACTTCCGCTTCAATCCCTTCCTGATCGCCGACCTCGATGCCCCCGTGCCGGAAAGCCAACTCACGTTCTGCCTGGGGCTGCTCAAGCTCATGGTGGGTGGGGCCATGGACCCGGACACGGAGTGGACGGTCCGGCAGGGCTTGGAGCTCTTCTTCGAGAAGTACCGGGTGCTCCTGCGCAACCAATCTGATGGCAGACCGGTACCTCCCCTGACCCTGCTTGCCAACACCCTGGAGCGCAAGGTCAGCCGGAGCGCCATCGCCAACGCCATCCGCCTCTGGACGGTCGGCCGCAAGGGGGAGATCTTCGACTCGGGCCGGGACACCCTCCGCCTGGCGAAGTACTGCTACTTCGACATTTCCGACTGGGAGTCGGACGAGGCGCTGATGGTGACCATGGTCTACTCGATCTTTTCCAAGATCTACGGCGATGCGACCGACGCCCGCAAGCAAAGCGTCCCGAAGTACCTCTTCTGCGACGAGGCTCACCTCTACCTGCGCCAGAGCCCCGAGATGGCCGCCTGGATCGAGCTACTCTGCCGCACCGGCCGCCACCACAACCTGCTGGTGGGGATCGTCACCCAGTCCATCAAGGATCTCGTCGGTGAAGAGATCACCTGGTCGAAGGGCATCGTCGAAAACATCCGCCAGGCGTTTTTCTTCAACGGCCAGAAAGGCATCGACGAGGCCTTCAAGGTGTTCCAGATGTCGGACTACCACGTGGAGCAGTTTTACCGCCTCAAGCCCGAGCATCACGAATTCCTATACTGGTCGAGCGGCGGCCTGCGCCGCATCCTGCGCCCGCTCACGGACTGGCACACTTACTGGCTGGCCACCACCGACCCCCGCGAGCGGGCCGTGAGGGCGCAAGTGAAGGAGCTGTGCGGCGGTGACGTCCGCGAGACCGTCGAGACCTGCGTCTGGGTGACCCAGGGCACCCGGACCCGTGACGAGCGGCTGCTGGCCCTAGCGGAGTATCTTGACGGGCGCCGGGAACGCACCGCCCGCCTCAAGAAAAGCAAACCGATCCTGGTTTAGGAGGGGTTATGAAACGTTTTCTATTTCCCTTGATCCTGGCGCTAGCTTTCTCGCCGTCCTTCGCCTTCATCTTCCACGACCCGGGCGCCTACACCCAGCGGGCCGCCCAGATCCTCCAGCACATGGGCAAGTGGAACGAGAGCCTGGGCAAGATGAACACCCAGATCCAAAAATTCCAGGAGTACCAGCAGACCTTCAACCGCTACTACGGCACCATCAACTCCGTCTACCGGAAGGTCTCCCGCGTCTCCTGGTCGAACCTCCTCACCACCGGCCAGGGCGTCTACCGCGACGCCCAGCGGCTCTACGACCTGCTGCCGGGCACCGAGGACTATGAGTACCTGGAGAGCATCGACTACCTGACCGCCAATCCCCTCTACGAGCAGAATCCCGACTATCGCCGCTATGTGGACGAGCTCATCACCCGACATGAAACCCTGGTCAGCAACCTCGACCGGCTCCAGGAGCAGTTGGAGTCCATCCGCTCGGTGCAGCGGGACCGCCTGGGCAAGTTCGACGTGTACGAAGCGGCCAACGAGGCCATGTCGGCCGGCACCGGCGAAGCCTCCATCACCGAGCAGATGGCGCTGCTCAACGCCATCTCCCTGGAGCAGGCCCGCGAGAACCACGAGATTGCCTCCATGATCCGGATGATGCTGGAGCAGCAGCTGGAGCTGGAGCGCGAGTCGGTCAACCAGGTCAACCGCCAGGGCGAGCTCAACCGCAACCGGCCGGCCAACACCGAGCAGATCCAGAGATCCGTCGGCTCTACGGGAAGGTAGGGACTCATGCCGGAGAACACCTTCGCCCTGGGCACGCTGATCCAGATCATCTGGGCGGCCCTGCATGGCAGCCAGGGGGGCTTCGACATCGCCGGGGCGTTCGCCGTGCTCGGCAACGGCCTGTGGCAGATCATGTGCGTCTGGGCCTTCGCCAACGAGGCCATCGACATGGCCTCCGGCAAGGAATCCAACCTCCCGAAGCTGCTCCTGCGCTGGACCATCATCAGCGCCGTGCTGCTGGCCTGGCCCACCATGGCCGACAACCTCTACGCGGCAGCCGCGTCGCTTTCCGACGCCATCATCCCCAACACCACCGCCCTCTACGGCAAGTTCATGGAGGGGTACCGGCTCATGCAGGGGGCGGACCAGGCGGCGGTGGCCGGGCAGGGGTTTCTGGGCGTCTACGGGTCGCTCGCGGCCCTGCCGAGCGCCATGATGATGCAGCAGATGGCCGCCCTCGGGGGACTGGTGGCCATGGTCTGCTTCCTGATCCTGCTGGTGTCGGTGGCCGGTATCTTCATGGTGTTTGCCATGTACCTGGTGATGGGGCCGGTGTTCATCGCCCTGGGAATGACGGAGGCCTTCAGCGGGTTCATGTACAAGTGGATCGGAGTGGTGCTCTCCTTCTTCCTGGTCATTCCCCTCTACGGCGGGGCGTTGGCCATCATCATCGCCATCCTCGGCGGGAGTGTGATCAACCTGTCGAACCTCCAGGGGCTGCCCTCCCTCGACCACGTGTTCACCGTGATCATGGGGCCGATCCTGGCGGTGGGGCTGATCCTCGGGGTGAACCGGGTGGCCAGCGGGCTGACCGGGGCTTACTTCGGCCAGCAGGGCTCCATGGCCTTCACCATCGGCCTGGCCGCCGCCGGCATCGGCGCCCGGCTGGGCCTGAGTGCCGCCACCGCCGGAGCCGGGGCGCCCGTGGCCGCCGGAGGCGCCGCGGGCGGGTCCGCCGCCACCGGGGCCGTTACCGCCGCGGTGAGCGGTGGTTCTTCGCCTGCCCGGGCTGCAGTCGAAAGCTGAACCTGAATGATTCACCGCCGAGACGCGGAGACGCAGAGAAGACAATGAATGTTTCAACAGATCTCAGAATGAATGCTCCGCGTCTCTGCGCCTCTGCGGTGAAGAACTATCTTTAAGGAGTGCCTATGTCCAGGGGAGACGACTTCATCCGCTCGACCGGCAACCTGGCCTTCGTGAACCTGTTCCTCAAGTATGCCGTGTTCGTGCTGGGCTTGGTCTGCCTCGGTCTCGTCGTCAGCCTGGTGCTGCTCTCCCGGCACGTGGGCGAGGTCAAGCCGCTGCCCATCTACGTCAACGCCGTCACCGGCGAGGCCCGGCCGGTGGACTTCCGGGCCATCGACGCGAGAGGGCAGGAGCGGCTGCCGGTGGAAGTGGAGGCCTTCGTCCGGGAGTACCTGGGGAGCCTCTACACCTACAACCGGCTCACTGTCCGGAGCAATCTCGACGAAGCCTTCGCCCGAACCGCCCCGGACGCCCAGGGCCAGGTCAAGCTCTGCGCCGACCTGGCGGCCCGGGCCGACCTCATTGGCCGCTCCGGCCAGGGCCTGTGCCAGGTGCTGAGTGTCTCCATCACCGAGTCGAAGCCCAATCTCGCCGTCCAGGCGATCTTCCAGAAAACGGTGCTCGCCGCCAACTACGAGCCGGTTCAGGACCGCCGCTACCTGGCGGTGCTGCGCCTGAAGGTGGTCGGCCGCACCGTGGCCAACGCCCACGGCCTGGTGGTCGTGGAGTACAACGAAAGCAAATTCCAGGAGGGGAATCCATGATCAAGTACTTATCTGTTTCTCTGCTCGCATTCATTCTGTCTGCTCTGACCCTGGCCGTCACGCCCCAGACAGTGGCGTGCAACTTCGACGGGGCCAACCGGAACAAGGTCTACTCCCTGGCCTCTGCCACGGGCGTGGGCACCACCTTCCGGCTGCCGGAGGGCTGGGAGATCCAGGACTTCGTGGTCACCAACAACAAGAGCTTCTTCGGCCAGTCCAACGGAACCGTTGGGGTGGTCAAGCCGCTGGAGTCCAACGCCGACACCTCGGTGATTCTGTCCACCGCCAACGGGCAGTGCTTCGTCTTCCACCTCACATCGAAGCCCGCCGAGGAAGCGGCCGCCCTGGTGGTGGTGGACATCCACGACCAGAACTTCTTCACCAACCGGGTGGGCCGTGAGGTGGCTGAGCAGGTGCAGCAGAAGGCCGGCGCCCTGGAGAAGGAGTATCAGGCCCGGCTGGAGAAGGAGACGACCGCCGCCCGCAAGCAGCTGCTCTTCTCCCTGGAGTCCCGCTACCAGGTCAGGAACGACTGCTTCCAGGTCCACCGGGTGGTGGACGACGGGATCTTCACCTACGTCCTGCTGCCGGGCGCCCAGGACCGGCCGGCCGTGTTCGTGGCCGAGCGGAACAAGGACAAGGAGCTGCAGCCGGTCAAGTACGTGGATCTGGGGGACTGCTATCAGATCCACCGGGTGCTCTCGGGCAACGAGAAGTTCTATCTCAAGTCCGGTGACCGGACCACCGAGATCGGGCGGGACTGATTTTCACCACTCAAGCGCCAAGGCACGAAGAAGAGAACTCACCAGTCATAGCCGCTCTGCTTGCTTTGTGCCTTGGTGACTGGGTGGCCCGGAAAGGAGGGGTTATGAAATCGATAGCGATAACTTTACTGACTCTGGCTGTGTTCTTCTCTCAATCGGCGTTCGGAGAACAGGTGGAACGCGAGCAGACGATCGGGAATTTTCACGTGGTGGAATTGCACGAGTCGGAGACGGTGGCGCCGCTCTTCACCGTGACCGGCGTCGAGCTTACGGATGATGCGTTTCTCATCACGGTCATCTCCCTGGATCCCGCCCAGGTCGCCACCCTGGTTGCGACCGGCCGGCTGGAAGCGGAGATGTCCGATGAAACCGGAGCCACGACGCCAGTCTCCCTCCAGCTCTGGCGGAAGTGCTTGTGCGGTGGCCAATGGATTTCCTGCAGCTTCGACATTCTCCGCACGTGTGCCGATGTCTGCGGGGCCAGCCCGGAGGACGAGCAGTTCTTCTTCGTCGTGGCCACGACCCTGCCCGGTGGGAACGACCTGGCCATCGGGTTCGAGCCCGATTCGCTATGGCTGTTCGAGAGGCAGTGAGATGAGCGACGCACTTACTCCTAACACAACCGTGGCCGAGGACCGGGCGGACCCGCCGAAGAAAGGCCGGCACCTGCTCCTGGCCATCGCCGGGAGCCTGGTGATTCTGTTCGCCGGGGTGCTGACCCTGCTCTTCGCCCTGGATTCGGGCGAGGGCGGTCAATCTCCCAAGGTAACGCGGGACCAACTGGCCCAGCAGGCCTTCGACCAGCGGCAGCAGACCAAAGCCCAGCGCAAGGCGGAATCCCTGGCCGACCAGCCCTTCGTGGACCGTGGCCAGCCGGGCAACTCGCCGGCAGCCGAGCTGGAGAAGCTCCTGGAACAGAACCGCCGGGAGATCGAATCCGGTTCGGACAGCGGCGACGGCCCGAGTCCCGAGGAGGTGGAGCGCCGGGCCGACCGGATGAGCCTGGTGGAGCGGATCCTGAAGCGGCAGCAGGCCGAGGGGGAGACCCCTGCGGCCGTGTATCCGAACCGGTATGTCTACGACACGCGGGAGAACGGCCTGGGCGAGCGCAAGTACGAGGACGATCGCCGGGAGCGAGCGAAAGAACATGAGCGCCAACCCATGTTCGTCTACAGCCGCTCCTACCGAAAGGCCGCCTACTTCGACGGCGAGGATCCCCAGGAATCGGCGAGGTCCATCGACAAGGAATCCGTCATGGCCTCGTTCCGCCAACCGGTGGACCGCAATCAGCCCAGCCCCACCCGGCAGGACAAGTCCGCGGAGAGAGCGAACGACACCCTCAACTCGATCATCTTCGGCCCCCTGCCGCCGGTGAAGGTCTCCGAGGGGGAGTTCATCGACGCGGTGCTGACCCACCGGATCGTCTCCGACACCGAGGAGAGCCCCGTGGTCTGCTCGGTGAGCCGCGACCTCATCGACGACTCGGGCCGCTTCGTGGTCGTCCCCGCCGGCGCCCGGATCGTCGGCCGCAGCCAGGTGGTCAATTATATGGGAGCGTCCCGCCTCTTCATCCGCTTCGAGCGGCTGATCCTGCCGAGTGGCGTGGCGGCGGCGTTCCCCGGCGGCAAGCGGGCGCTTTCGGCCCTGGACGCCACCGGGGCACTCGGGGTGGCCACCGACGTCAACCGGCACTGGCTGCTCCAGTTCGGCACGGCCATCTTCGTAGGGGTGCTGGAAGGCCTCGGGGCGGCCGCCCAACAGCACACCACGCCGTATTCCGGCCAAGCCTACGTCATCGAGGACACCACCGACAACTTCGAGAAGATCCTCAACACCATCATGCAGCGCTACACCAACATCGTCCCCACCATCACCGTGGGGCAAGGCTATAGGATGAAGGTCTTCCTGACCGAGGACATCCTGGTCTCCCCTTACGCCCGAGTCGCGGAGCGCAGCTATGCCCGGCGGTAGATTTTTTCTACTCTATCTGCTCCTCATGTCCGCGGTGATGGCCCAATCGTCTGTACAGAAACCGGCCGAACCCAGCCGGCGGGACCTGGAGTTCCTGGCCAAAGTCGCGGCGGTGCGTCCCTTCCTGGAGGATTGTCCGGACATTCGTACCGATCCCCAGAGCATCGGCCGGTTCTTCACCCCGGAGGTCTACGCCCGCCTCCGGGGCAACGCCTACTATGGCTACCAGTACGATGAGGGCTTCGCCTGGCCAGGCAGGGCTGTCTGCCTGGACCCGATCCGGAGCGTCGACTCCACTCGGCCCTACCAAGAGGCGTTCACCCAGGCACTCCGGGAAGCTCTCCGGCAGCGCGGCCTGCGCCTGGAGAGCCGGGTTGCCACCCGGATCGTCCTCTGCCTGGTGGGAGCGGAACCTCGCCAGACGGTCCAGAGCCTGCCGGGGATCATGGTCGAAGTCTACTTCACCAACACCAAGACCGGCAAATCCTTCTTCTGGCGCTTCGGGGTCGGCAGCCGGGACGGCTTCTCCGCCGCCCTGGTGGACGCCTCCGACATCATCGCCGAGTTCCTGCTGCAAAAGGTGTCCAAATGAATGTCGGCCAGCAGCTCAACCTGGAACTCCTGAAGTACCTCCTCGGCCCCATTGCGTCCCACCTGGAGGACCCAAGCGTCACCGACCTCTTCATCTACGGCCACCGGGACGTGTACATCAAGCGCCAAGGGGCCCGGATCGAGCCGGTGGCGGCCACCTGGCACTCCGACGCCGACCTGGTGCTGGCCGCCGAAAGCATAGCCGAGATCATCAACCGGCGCCTCGACGCCAACCACCCCATCCTGGACTCCCGGCTGCCCGACGGCTCCCGGGTCAATATCGTCATCCCGCCCTGCTACCCCGAGGGCGCCTGCATCTCCATCCGGATCTTCCCCAAGGAACGCCTCACGGCGGACGACCTGCTTCGCTTCGGCACGGTGGATAATGCAGGTCTCGATATTCTCAAGGCGCTCGTGGCCCTCGGCCAGAACATCCTCATCTCCGGCGGGACCGGCTCGGGCAAGACCACCCTGCTCAACGTCCTGGGCGGCTTCATCCCCGAAGGCGAGATCGTGGTCACGGTGGAGGACTCCCGCGAGATTTCGCTCCCCCGCGCTCTTTGGGCGGCCCTGGAGAGCAAGCACGCCCTGCACGAGGACGACCGGGCGGTGACGCTCCAGGACCTGGTGCGCAACTCGCTGCGGATGAACCCGAAGTGGGTCATTGTCGGCGAGGTGCGCGGGGCCGAGGCGCTGGACCTGATCCGGGCCTTCAACACCGGCCACGCCGGCATGTCCACCGTGCACGCCAACAGCGCCTACGACGCCCTGGTCGCTTTGGAGAACCTGGTGCTGCAATCGGGTCTCGACATCCCCGCCCGGGCGGTCAAGGAGTTGGTCTCGCGGGCCATCCGGGCAGTGGTGCACCTCGGCCAGCTCCCCGACGAGAGCCGGAAAATCCTGGAGATCGTCGAGGTCAACGGCCTCGATTATGCTGCTTCGCCCACCTTCCCACCCTACCATATATACTCCCTGTACCGCTTCCGGCTCGACGGCCGCGACGGCCGGGGGCGCCTCACCGGCCGGTTCGAATCGACCGGCCGGCCTTCCTTTCTCGACGAGCTGCGGCTGCGCAACATTCCCATACCGGAGGTCTGGTCATGAAATCTATGTTGTTTTCCATCGTCATTATTGTCGGCGTGTTCTGCCTGGCCCAGGATGCACCCGCCCAGGCCCTTGCCAAGGAAGCAGCCGCCGAGACGATCCGGCGGCACTACGCGGACACCCCGGACTGGTGGCAGCAGGAAGGCTGCTTCCTCATGCTCACCTCCGGCGGCGAGGTCAACCAGAAGCTGCTGGCCCGAATGAAGCTCAGTCTGGAAGAATACCTCCACAAGAACTACAAACACCTGGAGGCGCTCGAGCAGGCCGGCCTGGTGATGGTGGAGACCGGGGAGCGGGCCGAGGGCCAGGTCAAAAAATACACTTACCAGGTGAAGCTCACGGAGAAGATGCGCCGCGACAACCGGATCCTGGACCGGGAGAAGGGCTGGACCATCGCCACCTACCTGGGCCGCGAGCTCGTCTCCATCGACTCGATCACCGGCGTCACCGGCCTGGCCCCCGGCCGGGGTGCCACCATCACGTGTACCCATCGGTTGAAAGTGTCCCCCTTCGGCCGGGCCATCGGACTGGAGGATAGGACAGAGACCACGGTCATCCAACTGGTGCGCCCGGAGGAGCACTGGCGGGTCAACGACGGGCCCGTCAAGGTCTTCTGAAGAAGCCCCATGCCCAGGGACCGGCGCCTGGCGCTGCGCCTCACCGAAGCGGAGAAGTCCACCCTGCGGGCTCGCGCGAGCGAGGCCGGCGTGACCCTGTCCAAGTACGTCCGGAGCGCCACGCTGGGCCTGCAACTGCGCCACCGCTACGATCAGCTGGCCAACCGCCAGCTGCACCGGATCGGGGTGCTGCTCAACCAGGCGGTCCGGCACATGCACCAGGGCCACTTCTCGGAGGAAACCCGCGCCGCGTTCGAGCGCAGCCTGAAGGCCCTCCGCCAGGAGCTGGACGAATGAGCGGGGCGCTCTGCAAGGTCTCCTCCAGCCGGGTCGCCGGCGGTACCGGCGCCAACGCCCGCTACATCCTGCGGGACAAGGCCTGCGACCGCTGGGAGACCCGCCATCTGCCGGACCACGCCCGGCTGGGGTGGACCGAAGGCGAGCAGAAGCGGGCCGTGGCCGACCATCTCGATCGGCAGGCGGAGCGGGGCCGGGGCGAGCGCCGCAATTACCGGGTGGTGCTCTCCTTCGAACGTCCGGTGGATTCGGATAAAGCCCTGGCCCTCGCCCGCGAGTTCCTGGACAAGACCCCCTTCCGGGACAATCCCGCCCTGCTGGCGGTGCACCGCAACACGGAACACGTCCATGTCCACATCCTACTGACCGCCCGCAAGACCGACGGGTACAAGCTGGACCTGGACCGACGCGACTACGAGTCCTTCGACAAGACCTGGGCGCGGATCTACGAGCGGGCGATGAGTCGGGACGCCAGCCGGGAGCAGCTGGCGGACCGGCACCGCGAGGCGGTGCGCGACCGGGAGATCTCCCTGGCCGAGTGGCGGCGGCGCTACGGGCAGCTGCGCCGGGAAGGCCTGGCGCCGGCCGAGATCCGACAGATCATCGGGGAGCGGCCCGCCGCGCGGAGCGTCTCGGTGGCGGCCACCCACATCCGGAGGAACGAACGTGAAAAAGGACGAATTGCTGAGCGCCTGCAGGCAGCAGGAGCGACTCTTGGAAGAGGCCAGGCAACTCTTGGAAAGGAAGCAGAGCACGCTGGACCGGCTCCTCGCCGCCACGATCGAACAGGACCGGCGGATCGAGGCGCAAGCCGCGGACCTGGCCTGGCTCGCCGCGGAGAACGAGCGGCTGACGGCCCGCTGCGCGGAGTGGCAGGACTGGCAGGCCGAGCAGGAGCGGCGGTGCGTGACCACGATCGAGCGGCTGAACGAGGCCTGGCGCACTTCCTGCGCGACGTGGGCGGCGGAGTGGAGCGAGAGGTGGACCGCATTGTCCGCGCGCTTGCAGGCACTCGAGGCCGCCAGCGGGAACTGGTCGAACGGGTCGAGCGGCAATTGTCCCGCCTGGAAAGGGGACGCGAATCTGGGGCCGAACGATCCCCCGGCCGACCCGGACGACTGCGAACGGATTGTGAGCGAGTTCGTGGCCGGCTTGATGAGCGACTTGGAGAGACGGCTGGCCGGCTGACGTTCAAGGACAACGTCTATCCCTTGCTCCGCACCCTGGAGAAATACCTGGATCGGCTCTCGGAACGTCACGAGGCGCTGCGGGCCGAGTTCACCCGGCTGAAGGAGCACCTCTGGGAACGCTACACCGGAAGCAAGTGGAACTTCCGGGACGAATTCGACCTCAAGCGCAAGGAGGACCCGGAGATTTCCTTCGACCGGGATCTCGACCTCTCTCGCTCACAGGAAAAGGACCTCGCCCCATCTCGCTCCCTGACACCCGACCGCTGAATGGACTACCCAATGACCTTCGAATCCAATTCATTCAAATTCCCAATCGGTGTCCATCCGTGTTCATCCGTGGTTTGCTTTGTTTTCTGCCCTCTGTGGTGAGTTCTGAGCCATGCACGGCTACCAAGCCCACGAGGCCATCACCTCCGACATCAAGATGTACTACAAGCTGGTCCTGCTGGGCTTCCTGCTCGGCCTGCTGGTCCAGGTGATCGTCATCGGGGTGGGCGTCCGGCGCAGCTATCTCCGGGAGTTCGAGCTGAAGTTTCCATCCGGCGCCTCGTTCCGGCTGCCCCCCAACGCCCTCCTGAAATATTACCTGCCATCCTTCCGGCTCTTCGGGCGGGAGAACAAGGTCCTAGTCCCCCCGGAACTGCGTCTCCTCTTTGACGGTTCGCTCTCCGTTCGCAGCTCCGCCTATCGCCGGAAGCTCCGGGAGCTGTTCGGGCCGCACATCGACCGTTTCGAGAATGAGGCCGCCCGGATCTTCCGGTGGTCCTTCGCCGCCTACCTGCTCACTGTCGCCTACATCCTGGTGTTCATCCACGCCTCCGGCCGCATGACCACCACCCGCTTCCTGCGCGGGGCGTTCAAGGTGTCCCTGCCCCGGTTGCAGCAGATCCTGGAGGAGGTCTGCCGGGCCGAGGGTGACCCGGCTGGGCACCATCTCACCATCTGCGGTCTGCGTTTCCCCCGAGACCTGGAGACCAAGCACATCCTCATCATGGGCACCACCGGCACCGGCAAGAGCGTCCTCTTCAATCAGATCATCGCCCAGGTGCGCGAGCGGATTCGGACGCACCGCACCGCTGAAAAGATGATCGTCTATGATGTGAAAGGGGAGTTCCTTTCCAAGCACTTCGAGCCGGAGGCGGACCGGGTGTTCTATCCCTTCGACGCCCGCTCCCTGCGCTGGAGCTTCTTCAACGAGCTGCGCACCCCGCCCGACTTCGAGATCATCTCCCAGGTGGTCTTCAAACCGCCCCGCGAGACCCACGCCGACCCCTTCTGGAACAACGCCGCCAAGGACGTGTTCGCCGCCGGCCTCCGCTTCCTGCACGCCCAGGGGTGCCGCACCAACGCATGTATCTGGAACTTCTTCTCGCAAGGCTTGGAGGACATCATCCGCCAGCTCAAGACCCTGCCCGTGGAGGACCGGGGCGCCCTGAAGCACATCGAGAGCAAGGGCTCCGGCCCGGCCGCCTCGGTCATCTCGACGCTCACCGAGAAGATCTCCTGGTTCCGCTTCGTCACCGATTTGGACGGAGACTTCTCCTTCCGCGACTTCATCCGCCGCCCCGGCCCGGGGAATCTCTTCCTGCTTAACATCAAGAACTACGCCGAAACCTTCCGGCCGCTCATGACCTTCGCCTTCGACCTGATGATCCGGGAGACCCTCAGCCTGCCCGACACCACCCGGGAGGAAAACCGCCGCCTGTGGTTCTGCATCGATGAGATCGGCAGCTTAGATCAGATCTCGGTGCTGTTCGAGTTGCTGACGGTGGGCCGCTCCAAGGGCGCCTGCCTGGTGGTGGCCAACCAGGACTTGGGCAAGATCGAGGACGTCTACGGCAAGCCCAACAAGATGACCTTCTACAACAACTTCAACACCGGCTTCTTTTTGCGGCTGAACGACCCCGACACCGCCGAGTTCCTCTCCCGCTCCATCGGCGAGCGGGAGGTCGTCAAGCGCATGGAGGGCCGCCAACTCTCCCCCAAGGATATCGGCGACCGCAAGACCATCAACGACCAGGACAAGATCGAGAAGCTGATGCTCCCCTCCGAGTTCATGCACATCCCGGACTTTCGAGCGATCGTGAAGTTCTCGGCGTATGGGGTCTCGGAGGTGGAAATTCCACGAGAATTTTATGAGGTAAGGGGCAAGCATTTTATAGATCGCCATCATGAAGGATCAACGCATAATTGTGCGAAAGATTATTGACACTACGTCTCACTAGGACATAATTAATGCAATTGAGATACATTATTATGGGAGCGGATAGAGTGTTCACTTTCTTGTGGGCAGTGTACGATTTTTGGATGATCACATAAAACTTACTATATCCTTTTGAAGGAGAGCAAGATGAATTCAGAACGGCAATATTTCATCGTCAAACACGATCTTGACGCGCTCAAAGCGCTACCGGGATTCATCTGGTATACCACTGCTGCAGACAGGTATCCAATGGGTACCAAAACCATTAAACCTGGCGATCGATGGATTGCGTTCGCTCATGTTACGAGTGACACCCCTGTAGAAAGGCTAAGTCTTGTTACAGGATTCTACGAATGCACCCACGCGGTCCGGTACGGGGAAATTCCCCATGAGAACAAGAAACACCCCTACCTTAAAGAGATAGACCGAGCTTGGATGATTCAAGGAACTGCGTACAAAACAAACCTTAGAGAGCCTGTGATTGTGTTGCCTCTTAATGATTTTCTTGGCGCTGAAAAAGTCTACCATCAGAAGGCGATCCTTAGAATTTCAAAAGAAGTTTTCGAGCGAATCTATCGTTACACGTTAGACAATCGACTCGCTGCAGCTGATGTACCCTTACTGGGACGTGAACCCAAATGTGAGCAGGAACTTCTAGCCGCCGTGATTTACAGCCACAAAAAAATTGGCATTGAGAAAATCTTAAGTGTTCAAAAAGCCTTTCCCGATCTGCTGGTCAGACTTCAAGACCACGCAGAAGACGTTTATTTAGAGCTGGAGACTTATTCGTCGAGTTTTTTCGCTCATGGTCATGAGAAGGCTGTGGTGAACAGGAAGTATAGTAAGGACGGAAAATCTATTGCCGTTCTATGCTGGATTGACGATGATCGTGAGAAGAAACCAAAAGCTTCCTCCAATGATGAGGTGGGCAGACCAGTCAAAGTTCGTGACTCAGTCCATCAAGTTTACGAGTTTCGCACGTTGCTCAGAGAAAAGAAAAAAATCAGATGGTAAATCCCTGTTGATAAGTAGCAAAGGGCTGCAGATTTGATGTATTCTCGTTTTTACGAGATTTGAATAAAAACCCGCGTCGACCTGAAGCAGCAAAAAAGAATCCAGGTTAGACAATCTCTGTCTCCAATTGTTGGTCTTCAGCTCGCTCTGACTGGTAGATCTCAACTCCCCACATGACATCAGCCTTTGTATTCGAATTCTAAAGACATTGGGCGGCTGCCGTCTGGATCAGCTCCATAAACCACGTGGTGAACATATACTCGAAGGGATGACATCTGTGGTAAAGGCGCCTGAGTGTTCAGGGGAGCTCGATCTCCCTATTCCCAACTTTTTTACTCAATCGATGGATCCCACGACATTGAAGCTTTTCCTATATTAAATGTCTCATCTCGTACTGTACACCTCCTAAATCGCCCAGCCGATGCCGCGTGTCCACCTGGATCCACCGGTCCAGCCAGTCCCGGGTGGCCAGCCAGTCCAGCTCGCATTGCATCGGGGCGTCGTCCAGCCAGAGGAAATCCCCGGCCAGCGCCTCCGTTTTCATCACCCGGAACTGGGTCGGTTTCACCTTTCCGGCGAGGGTCATGAATTCCACGGAACCATACGGCGCCAAGTATTGCAGAACTGTCTCGATCCGTCCCTGGCAGTGGGTGGTCAGCCAGAAGCAATCGAAATGGGCCAAGGCGAAGGCCAGGTATTCCTCGGCGCCCAGTGCCATGCAGATCTCCGGCGAGCGGGAATCCGCCTTGCCCAGCAGCACGCCATCGATGTCTAGGTAGAGATTCATGATGATGACCGTCGATCACGCGAAGAGTGTAGCGAGATCTTGGACGGATCCTGGGGCGAATCCTGCGGCCAGCAAACTGCTTGATTTGTGAGGGCCGCTTCCAATTCTCCCTGTGACAACGTCACGTTGCCCGGAGGCTGGCCGGTGGTAGCCGCCTGCAGGCGGTCGATAATCCGGCTGAAACCGGCAGGGGTCAGGCCCATCTCCGCCCAAGCCTCCTCGTCGCAGATCACCAGCTGCCAGCCGTTGTCCAATTGAATCCAGTCCAGGTCATCGACTGCATCAGCGGGTGCCGTCTGCACTGTCGCTTTGGTTGGTTTCAGCTTCTGCTTGCGAGCCTGCTGTTGTGTTTGCTCGATCTCTGACATATGTTCCGCCTCATTTTCTTTGGTACACTCCAGTGGTTTCATTTTAACCCCCTGTTTTGAGGAGCTGACTTCCGCTCCTCCTTGTCATCCACCCGATGGCATCTACTGGCTCATTCAAGGTCGCAGCGTCAAGTTCTCGAGCGGCAGTCCTCACCATTTATTTCTCGTGATGTTTGTGGGGACTGCGCGAGCAGGGGCCGACGGATGTCGACCCGCAATACACGCATTTGTTCTTGCCGTGACCATGCTGGTGCTGGCCGAAGGGGCTGCGGGAACAGGGCCCGTAGCTGGTGGAGCCACAGAAGACGCAGTGCTGCTCGTCCCCCATGTGCTGGTGGTTTTTGTGCGGGCTCTTGCTGCACGGCCCGTACGAAGATGAGTTGCAGAAAATGCAATGGTCAGCCATAGCTACCTCCTTGAGTCGATACTTTTAAAAGCCGATCTTCCTGCCGGTGCGATGGTGCGCCTGCTTCAGCTTGACCTCTTCCGCCAGAGCCGCCACCAGCGTTGCCGGCATCACTTCCGACGGCGGTTTCAACCCGAACCGGTCTCTCACCGCCCGGAAGTCCCCCGGTGCCAATGTGCCCAGCGACCGCAACAACGTCTCGGACGCCGGGTCCAGGAGATGTTCCGTCAGCGGGGCCAGCAGACGTCGATAGAATATCACCGTCCCCTCCGGCGTCAGCCAACCAAATCCGACCTTGTGCTGGAATCGCCGCAGCGAGGCTTCGTCCAGCCCCGTCAGCCGGTTGGTGGTGCAGATCAGAATCCCCCGGTAGCGCTCCATGGCTGTCAGGAACGCGTTGGTGAAGCTGATCTCCCAGGAGCGCTGGGCGTCAGCGCGGGGGAACAGGAACGTGTCCGCCTCGTCGATAATCAGCACTGCGCCGTCCCGCTCGGCCTGCAGGAATGCCTCACGGATGCGGCGTTCCGTCATCCCGACGAAAGGATCGATCAGTTCGGCCGCCTGCTTGCAGTGCGCCTCCCGCTCCAGGCGGCGGGCCAGGTGACGGGCCAACTCGCTCTTACCCGTGCCCGACGGGCCATGGAAGAGCATATTGAAGCTCCGCACTGGACCGCCGGAAACTCCGTTCCGCTGTTGCCGGTCAAAGGCGTCCAGCGCGCCGAGGAGCGCCGGCAGATCCGCCGACAGGTGAATCCCATCCAGGGTGTAGTTGGTTTCGATCGGATCCGAGTCCGTCGGTGCCTGGCCCTGGTGGAACAAGGCGTGATGGGCGTCCATGGCCGCATGGACAGCCTGCCGAAATGCGTCGGATCCCGGAGCGGCCACTTCCATCGCCTTCTGTACCGCCAAGTCCACCGGCCCGGCAGCGCAGGAGTAGCGGGAGGCCAGGCAGGCGATTTCGGCCTTGGAAAACGCCTTCCTCGCACGGTGGACCTGCAGAACCGACTCCCAGACCAGGACGCGCTGGGCCCGGCTGAAGGGATGAAAGGCGACGCTGTAGGCGAAGCGGCGGCGGACGGAATCCTCCATCCCCTCCAGGTCGTTGGCGATCCAGATCATCCGGACGCCCGGCTGCTCCAGCAAGTGGTTGAGCCAGCCCTTGTCCTGGGTCTCGCCGCGCTCAAACCAGGCACCGCGAGTATTTAGCAGATTGTCGGCCTCGTCCACGATGATCAGCGCGCCGTGGCCGTGGTTGGTCAGGTTGAGAGAGGCCTGGATGGCAGCGCGCCGCTTGACGGTGGTGTTGGCTTCGCCGGAGACCACCTCATAAGCGGGCATCCTCAGCCGGCGGGCCAGCGCCCGGGCGAAGCTCGTCTTGCCGGTGCCGGGTGGCCCATAGAGCAGCACGTGAGTGGCGGTGGGCGGTCGTTTGGCCAGCAACCGGCACAGATGCTCCACCGTTTCGTGGGGAACCATGTGCCGCTCCAACGACAAGGTTGGCGGCGGCAGGCGGACAAACAGCTCCGCGGAGGTCAATTCCGCCTGCGGTCTCTGGAACATGTTCAGAAATTCATCGGCCAGGCGAAACCACGAATTGTCCAGTTGGTATACTCCCAGCCGTCCCAATGCTCCAGTCAGGAGTGTAGTCACTTCCTCTTGCGGGATATCCAACATAGCCGACAGATATTTACGGTTGCCATAGGTCTGGCATTGGAGGTGATCCACGAAGTAGCCTTCAGCCGGCCGCCAGATCGTCAGGATAAACAAGAGGATCACCAGCTCCCGTTCGCTGTCGGACAGGTTCAGCATCTGTTGCAACTCGCGGGCGCGTCGTTCAAAATCACAATGACCACGCACGGACAGCATCCGTTCCCGTCGGTCCAGCAGTTGAAGGACCAGCGGTCCCAAGTCCCGCTCGATGTGGCGGCCGCATCGGGGCAGGAGCTCTTCCATCACCCGCGGCCAACGGTCGGGATCAAACCGACACTCCGCCAGATCGGCCTCGAAGCGGCTCCGGATTTCGCCATTCAGCCGTTCGAGGGCCAGTCGCTGAATGGGTTCCACATCCCGCTGCAGCAGGAGGCCCAGCATCTCGAGCGTGTCACGGTCCCAGAGGGGGTACTTCGCCAAGATCCGGCGAACATAACCGGTGCAGCGTCGCCGCAGTACCCGCTCGTTCCGGTCCAACGAGTTTGCCGCCGGTCCATCCCCGATGCACGCGGGTTGGAGACGATGGGTTCGTTTGTCGACGCGCATATTCAAATCCTCCTTGCGCAGCCTTCGGGTCGAGCATAAGATGGCATCGTTCCATAATTCGGAACGTTTGTTGAACTTCACCAGCCGGGTGTTCGGAGGCTGTGCATCCCAACTGTTGCAAGGAGTCGATTCATGCCCCCCAAGCAGCACACTTATCGAAGCTACGGCGAAAAGATCATCAGCTTGTTTGTGCGCCTTCTCTTCACCCGGGAGGAGTATTCGCTGACACGTCTGGCCGAGCTCCTGCAATGTTCCAAGCAAACCGTTCTGCGTCTGCTGGAGGACTTGAGGCGGGCCTACCGGATCGAGTTGGAGGAGCGGTACGACGGCAATCGGAAGTACGTGCGGCTCCACCGTCCGGAGCGTCGTCCCCTGCCGCAAACCCTCTCGGAAATGGAATTCAACCTCTTGCTGATGTGCCGCGACTTCACCGCCCACCTTCTCGGCGATGAGCTGTTTCAAGAATCCACCCGGGCGCTGGAGAAGAGCCAGGCGCTGCTCTCTGGTGATGGCACTCGCAGCGACCGCCACTTCGCCGTCTTCCGCCCGGGCACCATCGACTACACCCCCCACCAGGCCACCATCAAGACCCTCATTCAAGCCATGGAGGAGGGCCGGATCGTCAAGCTCGAGTACAAGCCGCTGGAACAGCCCCGCGCCAGAACCCGCTACATCAAGCCGTTCAAAATCTTCTCCCACCGCGAGACCATGTACCTCCACGGCCGACTGGCTCGCGATCCGGGGAAGCGGGGGCCAGCACCCGACATTGAGCCCCTGCTGGCTGTCCACCGGATCGAGGCCGCCGCCCTGACCGACCGCCGCTTTGAATTCCCCAAGGACTATGACTTCGAGGCAGCTTTCAACCAGCACTTTGGGTTGGTTAAGCAGAACGTCTTCGAGGTGGAGGCCGAATTCTACGGCAGCGCGGCCACCTTCGCCTCTGAGCGCACTTGGAGCCCCGATCAGAGCCTGCGCTGGATCAACTCCGACACGCTGCGGATCGTCTTCACTGCCTCGTCGGAGTGGGAAATCTTGGCATGGATCCTGTCCTTCCGCGAGGGCGCGCGCCTCATCCGGCCGGAGCTTCTGGCCGATCGACTCCGAGAAACTCTGCGTCGGATATCCGCCATATACGAGCCCAAGGCGTAGGGACCGCACACCGCGTCGCCTCGACGCGCAACAATGCGAATGTGCCAAGCTCTGTCACAAGTGGTAAAGTGCACCCATCATATTTTGAAGTCCGTCTCCGCCAACGTGCAACTCCCGCTGGCTGAGGATTCCAGCCAGGTCTCACCTCAACAGACGGCCTTCGGTGAAGCCAGGCTTGTCACATTTTCCAGCGGCGCCAATGTCCGACGGGGCCAGGCTCCGTCACATCATGGCCTTTCTATTCCGGTACCCATCTCCTTCAGTTTATCGATCAGAGCGATTAACAAGAACCTGTCGTCAGGAGGGAGCATGTTTTGTTTCCTCAGAATATCGGCTGTAGCTTTGGCAATTTTTTCATAAATCGCATGCGCCCGCATCCAGCCAACCAAGCTGTCATCGGAATCGCGCAGCGTTTCCATGAGCCACACCACCGGTCGCGGATCTTTCAGCAGTAAGAAAAAGTCACTCTCGCCTCGGGGACGCATAGCGTCAGCAGACACGATCACGCCCCCCCCACCCCACCCTATCGTTTCTTTCAAAGCTCGCCAAGGAGTATCTCCCGCCTCGACCGTCGCGCGGAGTGCCGTCAGCGTTTGCTGAAATATGTCAGTCGTCCTGCTCTCCCTGGCACGCTCCCTACTCACTTGCCGTTTCCATTTCCGCCTCTCTCGCAAAACGATGCGGGTCATGTGCGCCCGCAAGGCTTCCTCGTAGTGGATCTTGGAGGCGTGGCTGTCATCGAGGGGTACGGCAACAGAGGCCAGGATTACGTCCCGTTCATTTTTCAACACTTCCACGCAATGCCCCCGGAGATTGTGATCCCCTTCGAACTCTGGGACCGTACCGGCGTGAAATGGGCTCAGGACCCTGTTAAAGGCACGCTTTTTGTTCTTCTCATCCATGCCATCCTCCAATATTTCCCAGCCCATCGAAAGCGGAAATACATCCCTGTTGGTAAAAGACGGAGTACGTTTCGATTGCCTTCACAATCCTCATATTTCTAATGGCTGACCATCCCGAAGAACTACGACCGATTCACCAAAGCACCTCTGATACGATTCCGGAGAGCGGGTATGCACCGGGATGATGCGGCGGGGGTGCAGAGCCTGGGCAAGCGCCTGCAGATCGGCCACATGAGCGTGTCCGCTGGCGTGCACCGGCACGGGCTCGATGCTGTGGGCGGACCAGAAGTCCCGCTCGTTCTCGAAGTAGCCCCACCACTGGCTGTATATCAGGGCTGCGCCGGTGAGCGTCTCGGTGCGGGCGAATTTCTCCCGGATCGCGTACGTGTTTTTGATCACCACACGATCCCGATGCCTGAGTATTTCTTGAAAGCTAATCTTGGCATCCTTGAAGCAGAACAGATCTCCGTTTTCCGCCAACCGCTTCGTGTGCGCTCCCGGGGCAAAGTAAATGCGAACGTTTTGATAGTCGTATTGTGGCAATTGGCCGCCCAACTGGTACAGCACATAAGCCGTGTAGGGATCGATGACGAAGAGTTTGCCAGTCCGCAGGCAGGCCTTGTATACGGACACCACACGGTCGGCGTTCTGGGACGAGAAGGCGACGAAAGTCAGATCTCTCCTTTGCTGGAACAGACGCTCCAGCTCCTGCTGCACCGCCGCCTCGCTGTGCAGCCCCGTCTCCGCCTGACCGAGGGCTGTACCCTCCAGGATCAACGCGTCCACTGGCTCAGGCGGCGTCGCGAGTAGCCGCTGGAACACGGTGCGCTTCCGCCCGTGCCCTCGAAAGTCGCCACTGTAAAACACCCTCTTTCCTTCGGCCTCCACGAGGAACGCTAAAGCCCCGTAAGCGGAATGGTCCATCAGGTACGGCGTCACCCGGAACGCGCCCACCGCGAACGGCTCACCCGCCGCGATGGTCCGCAGGTTCCTGACCGGTTTGGCGTCCGGCTGGAAGTACGCGCCGATGGCCAACAGCGTCTGGGTCTCCGCATTGGCGAAGACAGGGATCTCCGGATGGACATACCCCAGCAGCCCGTGATGGTCGGGATGGGCGTGGCTCAGCAGGATGCCTTCGAATTGAGGCTTGTCTGATTCATGTAGGCCAGATAGCGCCAACAGGTGTTGAGCGGGATTGTGCATCCTCGATCGGCTCGTCGTCCCATCAAGATCATCCAACGGCAATCCGTAGTCGAGAAGTATTCGGCTTCCTGCTGATTTCAGCTCCAGGCAGGAACCACCGATTTGGCAGCTTCCCCGGTGAAGGCAGATTTGCATGTTCGTCCATCATTCAAACAGTTTATTCTCCGGAAAAAGGATTCGGATTCTATCTGTTATCGCTTGAGAATTTAACGCTCCGGTAGAGTCAGTGTTCAACTTGGGCTCGATCTCATTGACGAAATCGTCCGTAAATGTTTGAAATTGGAAGTCTATGGCAAAACTAGAATTTTGGTCTGAAAGATAAGCGCTCAATCCATCGTTTAGTTTCCGCTCGAGAACCTTGAGAACATCGAGCGTAGCTTCACCATTGAAATAAGCCTTCGGAGCTAAAACCACCAAGCGAACGTGTCTCGCTTCTAGCAAATCCTTGTATTTCAACTTAAGTAAAATTTCGTCGATTAGATAGATGCGAGTGAACAGATAAATGCATCCATAGGTAAGAATTTCCATGGCGGCATAGAGCGGAGTGTTGCTGCACACCTTGAGTTCAATGAACTCATAGCATCCCTCACTCATCCGATGGACAAGATCGATATCTTTGCGTCGGCCAGCGTACGAATGAAATAATCCGGAACAGGTAGGCACCTGGTTAAACCAATCGTCTACCTGTTGTTTGACGATGAGCCGCTCTAAAATGGTCTCTTTGCTCGTATTGTCTTTATCAAAATCTTCTCGCGTTTCTAGCCGCCAGTTCTCCTTGGATCTGGGATAATCGTCATCCGCATTCCTTCGATTCGTTTCCATCTGCTCCATCAGTCTGGAAAGTAGGAGACAAAAATTGATTACCCCGATTTGGTGAGGTTTCAGTTTAGGTTCACTGCGCTTGTTCCAACCACCGATTCCCAAGTGATCGATGATCAAGTCTTTCAAGCCATGATCGATGTTAATCTTCATCAAAATTTTCCTTTTGCTTAGGATGGCAAGGCATCAAAAATCACCATGCTAATTGTTGTTCATTTTGTCATATTGAACTTTAGATACCGGGAAGGCCCCACTCAAGTCCGTGAAACTCAGCCCATCGGGATCGGCGAGTACATACCCGCGTCTCACCGGGTCCCACTCGATCAGTTCGCACATCGCCCGCAGGACGGCGATGTCCCGCTGGAGCGTCTTGCGCGACATGCCGAACTCGTTTACCAGGTCCTCCGGATAGAGCACGCCCTCTACACGCAACACTTTGAGGATGCGCAATAGGCGAAAAATGCGACGCTCCAGGCCCGCGATATTTCGCTGGTGCCCCCGGCTGGACATCCGCTTGTTCAGCAACTTCAGCTTGAAGAAATCAGCATCAAGATTGTCCGGGGTTCTCAGGACGAATTTGGAAAATGCCTTCGGCAGCTGGACGGAAGGAACTCTCGTAAACAGCACGCCAAATTCTCGCGGCGAGATATTTCCGATAGTGAACTCGATCCATGTTTCGAATTCCTCCCTCTCCTCAAGCGAAAGGTCCCCTGGATCGATCACCACCATGAACGCCGGAATGGCGATCAAATCTGTGAGGCTCTCGGCTGTGAACACTCTGACCTTCAATTCCCGCGCTGCCTGATGCAGCATCTCCAGGATTTCAGTCGACAGACGGAATGCGACGACCGTATCGTTCCATCCGTATGGCTCCGTATTGGGTGTTGACCGCGCTTTCATCTCGCCTCCAGTCTACATTCTACCGCATGGCACGGACAACGTATTGTCCGTGGTTCAGCGATTTTTCAGATTCTCGCCAAGACCGATGTGCTAAAGCGGGGTCCAGGGGGTATCCCCCTGGTAGTCCGACCGCGTCAGCGGGAGGGGATTGGGTGGACAAAAGCGGAGCGAATTGTACACACAATCCGTATCCTGCACTCGAATGGATCTTCGCTTTTCCGTCGCTCAGAGGATCCCTACTCCGGCCTCCTCGGCTTCCAGCTTTTCGGTAGACGCCATCGCGGGTGGGTGGGTGGCAGGAACCGCGTCGATGGATCGGCCCGCCCTCGAGGACGACCGGAGGGAGGAGGGCCCGGCAGGGCGATCCGCGGCGCACCCCTCGAAGGGGGCGAGGGCGGACGGCGGAACGTAAATGGCGCGCTCTCATCTGCAAAACGAATCGCCTAGTGATTCCTTTTGCGAACGAAGTTGACTGATGAATCTTCGAGGCTTTCAAGTTAGGGGAGCCCGAGGGGATTGCATTCCCGCGGCGGGGGCACAGGTGGCTGACGCCCCCTGTACCCCCATCAGACATCAAGGGAAACAGCATCAAGGATCAAGGGAAACCACTCAGTCCCGGGCACAACGAAAACCATGGTCGATGCTCCAGAGGCCCGGCTGAACCAGGGAGCGGTCGGCGCTGCGGACGTCGTCCCCGTAGTTGCCCCAGGAACCGCCCCGCTTCACGCGGTATCCTCCCGATGACGGCCCCCGCGGATCTGTTGCCGGAGAGTTTGCATAGTATTCCTCACCGTGCCAGTCCGCGCACCACTCCCCCTCGTTCCCCAGCATGTCGTACAGCTCCCAGGTGTTGGGCTGTTTTTTCCCCACCGGGTGGGTTTGATCACCTGAGTTGTTGCGGTACCACGCGATCGCATCCAGCTCCCCGTACCGCGCTCCGGTCGTCCCCGCCCGGCACGCGTACTCCCACTCCGCCTCCGTCGGCAGCCGGTAGTTCTTTCCCGGGTCCAACCGATTCAATCGTTCTAGAAACGTCTGAACGTTGTCCCACCGCACACTCTCCACCGGGTAATTATCGCCGTTTTTAAAGTGCGATGGGTTGTCCCCCATCACCGCCCGCCACTGCCCCTGGGTCACCTCCGTCGTCTGCAGATAAAACGCCCGGCTGATCGTCACATGGTGCACCGGCCACGCGTGACCGCTGCCCGCAACCGAGCCCATCAAGAACGATCCAGAACCCAATTTCAGAAATTTCATCCCGATTGGATTGGTCTCACTCCTGCCTGTGGGGCCTCCTGTGTTTGGTCTAACCAATTTAAAGTGCCCACACAGGACTTCCGCGAACTGAGCAGGTTCCACCCCGCTCCCATCGATACGGGTTTGGTTTACCGGTGCAGTTTTAGGAAAGTCTCGCTCTTCCCCCTCCACAGTAAAATGATCCAACAGAACCCCTGTCTGCGCCTCCCGCACATCAACCCGCAAATCGTGCCGATAACGTGTGATGGGGGAAGCGCTAGTTTGAGTCCAGATATTTGGAGCTACTACATATTCTTGAGAGGCCAGTGCTACTTCTTTATCTATGACCACCACTATCAAGGCCATCTCACTGACCGTTTTCGCAATCCATTCGGCTGGTAAGGACGATGTCCATTCGTGAGGTTTACCCGACCCAGTGACAAGCACCAACCGGTGCGGCCCCGGGCCGTCCTTGCCATATGCCGCGGCCTGCGGCACACCCTGGCCCTTCAAAACCGCCGCGATCGCTTCCTGCAGTTCCTGCCGTGCCTGTTCCTGTCGTGCCTGTTCCTGTCGGGCGGCTTCCTGCCGTGCCTGCTTCTGTTGAACAGTATCGCCGCATGCGATCAATCCCATGACCGCCACGAGGCCCGCCAGAATCCCCAGCACTCGCATCCCCTGCCGGCGGCCGTTTCCCTTCACGGCTACCCGCTGCTTGCTACAGAACTTGCCAGAGATCGCCTCATCGTCGTGCTCGCCCCCGCAGCCCGGATAAAAAATCCGCTTCATGTCCGCCTCCTCAGGAGATCGTCGGTGAGATGGCGTAAATATATACGATTTATCGGAACAAATCATCGTGCTTGATCATCGTGGCGGTGCACTCCCGCAATCGGATCATTTCAAATGTCGCTGGCATGCATCCATGATCGTCTGCAAATCTGTGGGGTTTGCGGCGTGTATACCCGGCTGGTCCTCGACCGAACGGCCGGGAGTGAGAAACCGAAAAGCCCGGAGCGATCCGGGCTTTTCGGTTCCGATGAGCCAACTTAGAACGGGATCTCGGCGGCGTTCTCCGCCGGGGGCTGCGGAGCCTCCACCGGCTGCTTGGGCTCCAGGATCTTGAGGTCGTGAATCACCACCTCCGTCCGGCTGTGGCGCTGGCCGGCCTCGTCCTCCCAGGCGCGGGTCTGCAGGCGGCCCTCCACGAACACGAGGCGGCCCTTGCGCAGGTACTCGCCGCAGATCTCCGCCAGCCGTCCCCAGGCCAGGACGTTGTGCCACTCGGCGCGGCTCTGCTTCTCGCCGTTGCGGTCGGTCCAGTGGGTGTCGGTGGCCAGGGAGAAGCGGGCGAAGGCCACGTTCTCCTGGGTGGCGCGGACCTCCGGGTCCTTGCCCAGCCGGCCGATGAGTTGAACCTTGTTCACCATGATGAAATCTCCTTCCCGCGTGGTATGGATGCGCGGCCCCCGGATAGTTCGGATTTAGAAAAGGGTTCGGGCCTCGGGTGCGAACGAGACGGTCCGGCCGAAAGTGGTGGAGTAGACCTGGTTTCCGGCCAGAATCAGGTGGTCGTGGAGCTCGATGTCCAGCGGCCGCAGCGCCTCGCCCAGGCTCCGGGTCAGGGCCAGGTCCTCGGCCGAGGGGCGGCACTGACCGCCAGGGTGATTGTGGAAAAGGATCACGGCCGTTGCGGCCGACAACAACGCCGCCTTGGCCACCTCGCGGGGGTAGACTGGCGCCTGGTTCACCGTGCCGATGCCCAGGATCCGGACGTCCGTCACCCGGTTGGCCGCGTTCAGGCAAAGGACCCCGACGCACTCCCGGCCCGGATCGCCGGCGGCCACCACGGCCAGGGCCACGAACTGGGCCGCCTCCTCCGGGTTGTTCACCGGCTGGCTGGAGAGCTGGCTCTCCCGGACCAGGTGGGCGATGCAGCGCTTCGCCATTTCCGCGTAATCGGTCTTCTTGTTCATGTTGTGCCTTCTTGGGAACCCGCCAAGCAAATTTTTCCGCCTGGCCCTTTCACCGAAAGCTGAAGGGCCAGGCGGGAAAATGACCCCCAGACCGCCGGACCGGGGGCGAAGCGGACCGCACCGCAAGCCGGCGGGAGCGGACGTGACAGTCGAGGCACGAGACTGGCGCGCGGCTTGCCGGTCCGCCGCCACCGGGACGGCCCGGCCGGACCCGGCGAAGACGGCCATCGGCGGCGCGACTGCCAAGCGGAAGGCGTCTGCCGGCATTGGCGGGAGCGACGCGGCCGGCCGTCGGAGGACGGGCGACCGCTGGCGGAGCCGGAAGGCCGGACCGCGCTGGGCAAGCGAATGACGGACGGGAAGCGTCCGCGGCGCCTGGCGTGAGGTTGCAGCGGGACGGGCTGGAGGCGAATCCCATCCCTCACCGCCGGGTGGGTGGGAAGAAAAACGAAAGTCTCCCCGGCCGGTCGCGAGGATTAAATGGCGGGGACCCCGCCGCAGGCGATGGGGAGGAAGCCGTTTATGCCGCAGCGGCGGGCCGGGGAGTCTTTCATCCTCACGGGTTCCAGGAATGGGCGGCCCGGCCGGGGCACCGAGGCCGGGGCGCCGATTCCGCCGGAACAACGGGGGAAGGCGGTGAGATCACCTGACCGCGTGTCCGGCTGGAGTCTTTTTCGCCGTTTCACCGTTTCGCCGTTTCGGTCGATTGAGTCTCCGAACTTGCAATAAAGAGAAAGGGGAGTCCGAGGGGATCGCATTCCCTCGGCGGGGTCCAGGGGCAGCGCCCCGGCCGCCGGAGGCCGGCTGCATGAAGCGGAAAAGGAAAGCTCCCGCGTTTTGCGGGAGCTTGGGGGTTGGGCTGAGTGGGGATCGAAGGCTGGAAAATCGGCCCGGGGGGAGCCGGGTCGGTGGGATCAATTGGTGGGTTCTTCTTCGGTGGATCCGCCCAGGATGAAATCGGCCGCCTTCTGGGCTTGGCCGGCGGCCACGATCACCGCCCGGCGGTCGTCCTTGAGGATTTGGAGCCAGCTCCGGATGTAGGCGGCGGAATTCTCCAGGGTGGCGCTCTCGATGCCGGCGTGGGCGCACAGGAACCCGGCCCCCATCTCGGCCACCAGTTCTTCCCGGCTGTAATCGGCCGTGCCGAAGGGCGCCCAGTCCTCCAGGGATTTCCGGGCCAGGCGGTTCAGGGCTCCTGTGCTATGGGTTTTATGCCGTTATCGGCATAAGACCCATTATGCCGCGTTCCGGATTATGCCGTATCGAGATGCTGACGTCGCTGTAGGCATCATTCCATCGTCGACGTTAGCGGCATAATCAGAGCGCTTCCAAAAAGGCGAGTAGTTCGTCACTGGGCCGGTATCTGCCTTCGGGAACCGCGACGGGTTTCGTTTTGGCGATGGCTTGCTCCTTCAACCCAAGATCCGCGTGGATGTACATCTGCGTGGTTTCGATGGATTCGTGGCCCAGCCAAAGCGCGATGATCGTGCGATCGACGCCGTTCTGCAGGAGCTGCATGGCCGCGCTGTGGCGGAGCACATGCGGGGTGACGCGCTTTCCCTTGAGAGTCGAGCAGCGCCGGGAGGCAACTTCCACATATTTGCGGACGATGCGCTCGACCGCGTCGCGGCTGAGTCGATCCCCGCGGTTGCTGACGAAGAGGGGTTTGGAGGGGTCGTCAGCGTGTTCTGCCAGCCAGTCGCGCATGACTATTTCACTGTCTTTTCGAAGCGGCGTGGACCGCTCCTTCCGTCCCTTGCCCATGCATCGGACATGCGCCCCCGTTCCCAGAACCACGTCCGCACAGGAGAGGTTGATTAGCTCCGACACCCGAAGCCCCGTCTGCAAAGCCAACCGGAGTAGGGTGCGGTCGCGCCGTCCCACCCAAGTCGCCCCATCTGGCACCGCGATGAGCGCTTCGATTTCGGCCTGGTTCAGGTAGGTGATCGTGCGTTTCTCGAACCGTTTGGACGGCATCGCGAGGATGCGCTGGCAATGGTAAAGGATCTGCGGTTCATTGACGGCTACATACCTGAAGAATGACCGGATCGCCGCGAGGCGCACGTTGCGGCTCCGGGCGCCATTGCCCCGCGCGGTTTCGACGTGGTCGAGGAAACCGCCGACGAGCTCCGCATCGAGGTCGACGACCCGAAGATCGGTCGGTGCGCGTCCGAGGCGGTTGGAGGCATACTTCAGCAACAGGCGGAAGGTGTCGCGATAGCTGGCCACCGTATTCTGACTGGCTCTGAGCTGAGTCACGAGACGTTCGGTGAAGAACCGTTGCACATAAATGGGGAGAGGGTACGTTTTCATGCCGTTCCTCCCGCTGCGATGGACCGCTCGGCCCGTTCGGAAGCCAGCCGCAACAGTTCCGGGACCGCCTCGATGTACCAGTAGGTGTGATTGGGATTGCTGTGGCCCAGATAGGTGCTGAGCTTGTTCATCTCGCGGTCGGGATCCAGCCCCCGCCGGTACCAATCCATGATTGTGCGGACCGCGAACGTGTGCCTCAGGTCGTGGATCCGCGGACCGCGGCCGTGTTTGTAAAAGTCTTGCCGATCCCGAAGGTGGATCGATTGACAGACCTTCGCGAAACAGTACCGGATGCCGCAGTCGCTTGGACGCTGGCCCTCTTCCGAGAGAAAGAACGGCCCCGGACTGGCGCCCAGAATCCGGTTTCGTTCGGTCCGATAAGCGCCCAGGCGGCCGGCGGTCGTGGCCGACACCGGGACAAAGCGGGATTTGCCGCCTTTCCCTCGCCGGATGGTTAGCACCGCCTTGTCGAGATCGACATCCTGCTCGTCCAGCCCGATCGCCTCGCTAACGCGCAGACCGGTGACTGCGATCAACCCGAACAGCGTCGAACAGGTCCATCCGCGCAAACCATAGGGTGAGTGAAGCCTGGCCGCGGCCGAGACAATCGCCGCGATCTGTTCGTCTGAGTAGATATAGGGCCGTCGGCGACGATATTTTCCCGGTATCAGGCCCGGTGGAGGGACTTCCGTGCGGGGATCGATGTTCTGGAGCCACCGGGCGAAGAGCCGGATCATGCCGAGGCGATGGGACCAGGTGTTGTTATCCGCCGATCCGAAGTGTTCCTTCCAACGCAGGAACAGATCAACGGTAATATGGTCAATGGCCTGGGCGTCGGCAAAGCCGGTAAATCGGCGCAACACACGTTCCGAGAAGGACAGGTCGTAACCCAAACGGCGCCGCACATCGAGATAACGTTCGAGCTGGGTGGTCAGGGAGGTCATTGCAGACCTCCCTTAGCCGGCCAATCCTGGACGATCGATCGCAACGCATCGAGGTCATATTTGGCGTAGATCGTGGTCGTCATCCGCGAGCGGTGCCGCAGGACATCGCCGATTTCGTCCAGCGACGCCCCGCGACGAAGCATGTCGACGGCCAGAGAATGACGGAGCAGATGAGAGCTGACATATTTCTGCGGTGGCTCCAGCCCCGTTATCTCGAAGGCTTTTCGCAAGATGGAGTTCAAGATGCTGGCATCTTTGAACGGAGGATGGGGCACTTTATCCGAGACAAACAGGGTCCGGGAGGTCCCGGCCCGCTCGTTGCGAATGTAGTCGACAATGGCTTCGCCCACATCGGCGGGCAGCGGCATGCGATCATGCAGCTTGCCCTTGCCCCGGATCAAGATTTCACCCGATCGCCAGTCGATATCGTCGAGCTGAATCGCGATGACCTCCGGTGAACGCAATCCGAGGCGGGCCATCAACAGTACCATCGCATAATTGCGGCGGCCAAGGGTACCGTTCGTTCGGACCGCCTCGATCAATCGCCGGACATCTTCTGGCTTCAGATAGCACGGCAGGTTGGTCGGCTGGGGTTGGGCGGCGCGGGGAATGGCGTTGGCCAGATTGCGCTTGGTTTTTCCACTCCAGAACAGAAACTTGAACAGATTGCGCAGATGCGACGGCACCGCTTTATTGCGGTAGTGTCTCGATCCGACTTTGAGGTGGCCAAGGAAGGCAATAATATCGTCGGGGGTGATGGCGTTAAGGTCGCCGAGCGTTTCCCCAAAGTGGAAGTTCATGAACCGGTACAGAAAGCGTATGCAATTATAGATCGTGGCCTCGCTCAATCCGCACTGCTGGCGAAGGTAGACGTAATACTCTTCACGCAAATGGTCAAGGGCGGTCAGTTTCTTCGCCGGCGGCTCCGGTAAGGCGATAACTCCGGCTCCCGCCAAATAATCGACGAATCGCCGAAGACAAAACAAGGCAAAGGTTCGAGTGCCTTGGCAAGTTTCCCTTAGCACTGCTTCTTGAAGGGCCTCTATCGCCGGTCCATTGAGGTCCCCGACACCGAAACCGCGATGTTCCATCTCTTTTTGGAAACGACGAATAGTCAGTTCATAAAAGTGTAATGTGTCGAGCGCATAGCCCTGCGCACAGAGCTTTTCCAAGAACATCTGGCAATGAGATGCCAGCCAATTCGGGGTGGCTGTCGTTTCGCCACCATGGTTTGCTACTGATGTCATAAGTCACTCCTTTCGTTTTAGTTGAAATGCTTGAGGATGTGACTCTGAACATCGTTTTTCAAGTAGAAGTTAAGTCGAGGAGGATGCGATTATTTCCTCTGAAGAGCGGGCGGATTATGCCGATAACTGCGTCAGCTATCCTTACAGAGATTGCGGGATCAACAGCATCGGCACGGCATAATCCGGAACGCGGCATAATGGGTCAGTTCGTGGTAGAGCGTGGAAAAATACTCGGCCGCCGAGTGGAAGGACTCCCGGAGCGGCATGGTCACGATGTCGGTGGACGGCCGGTAGTAAGCCCGGGCCTCCGTGGTGTGGCGGATCTCCGGCCGTTGGGGCATGCCGTCCACGATCCGCTGGCAGGCCTCGATGGGGTCGAAGCGGCGGATTTCGAGTGCGGGGATCTTCTCGGCCGGGATCCCCTCGGTCTGGTCCAGGTTGAAAACGGTGTAGTAGCGGAGCAGCGGCACCCAGTCCTTGCTCCCGGTCCGTTCGTCTTCCCCGTCCGGCCCGGCGACGGCTTCCAGGAACTTCCAGAAGACCACTGGGAAGCCGTGTGCCCCGCGCCGGATGGCCCCGCCGAGTGCTTTGGCCTGGTTGAAGGTGAGGAACCAGGGGGAGGAAAAGCCGAGGCTGGCCAGGAGCATGGCGTTGATGCCCCGGTAGGCCTTGCCGGAAACCAGGTTCCGGGGTGCTCCGCTGGCGGCGTCCCAAGGTTTGCGCCAGGGGATGACGCCTTTCTCAAGCAGGGTTATGATCCGGTCGGTGATCAGGTCGTAGATTTTCTGGCTCATGTCGTCTCTCCTTTTCATTTCTACCGAGCAATTTTTCCCTCGCTCGGCCCTTTCACCTCCAGTTGAAGGGCCGAGTGAGGGAAAATGAACCTGACCGCCGGGCCGGGAGACGAAGCGGCCCGGTAGCAAGCCGGTGGGAACGGACCTGACACCGCCGCGTCACGCAGCGGCGAGGCCGAGGGATAATTGGAGGGGACCCCGATTGGGGGCGGCGGCCGTTTATGCTCGGCCGAGCCCGGAGGGACGCGAAAGCGGTGGCGGGCGGCTTGCGGGCCGCCGTCTCCCGACCCGGCCAGCCCGTCCGGGCTACCGCTGAAGGCTGGGAATTTCAGCCGCAGGGAACGCAGACAACGCAGGGAATCCAATGCCAGGACGCCAGGACAGGAGAGGACTGTCCGCAGATGACGCGGCTGATGCGGCTGAAAGCTGACGGCTGATAGCTGTAAGCTGAGCAAGGGGAGCCCGAGGGGATCACCATTCCCTCGGCGGGGTCCAGGGGCGGCGCCCCGGGTCATCGGGGTATCGCGACGTTGAATATGTTCAGCGGTGTGTGATATACATATTGTATCTAACGACTGAAGGCCCTGATCAAAGAGGGTTGTGACAGCCGGACCCAAGACCGGCAGTCACTCATATGCATTCAGGCTGATTGAAGGATTTGGTCACGGGGGTTCGCGAAAATAGTGGAGGCTGTGTACAATGAAAAATCAACGTGTGTATGAAAAATTGGATGAATCGGAGATCCAGGACTTTTTCAAACTTATAGAGAACCTCAACGTCCTGGAGGAATTGGAGAACAAGCTGAATCTGCCCCCGGACTGCAGAATCTTGACCAACCCGAACGACATACCACCGCCCAAACGCAGCCAGGAAAAGCCAAATAATCCACCGGAGGACCCGATTACGGGGGACGGTGAGCAGCCACCAAGTCAGCCCAATCAGCCAGTTGGGAGGGGAAGGCGTCTGGCCAAAATGGTCTTGAGATGGGTCTGCTTTATACCCGCAGCGCTTCTTGCCGCGTTGATAGCGCGTCTCCTTGTTGTCGTCCTGAACAGGTTCACTTTTGGGATTACGCTATTGGTAGACCCAGATTCTTTTCTTGCCCGCGTTTTCATCGAATTTATCTCCCACACCGCAATGGGGGTAGCGTTTATCTATGTAGGAACCAGGGTGGCACCGGCACATCACAAGATTGTTGCTTGTGTGCTGGCAGGCGTTGGGTTGGTAGCTGCTGGTTTATTGCTTTTTCCAGCATTCGAGGGCTCAAACTACTGGGTCGTTTGGGATGTTTTTTCGATACTCTTTGGTATAGGCATTACCGCATACTTCTTTTGGATCAGTGAGTAGAGTTGTGGAGGTTGATATGATCGTTGAAAAAATAGCTCAAATAGTGAAATACTTTTTTTATGCTATTTTCGGACTGTTGATTATTTCGATCAGCTTCTGCCGCGTTTCTGACGGTAAAAACAGCTATAGCTATTTAGAATCTTTATTATTTGGAAGAAGTATCGGATCGGTGATCAGTAGATCTTTTCACTCTAATTCGTTAAACAATTGGCAGGACGCAGCCGATCTCAGCGATCGAGTCGCTCAACACTTGATTGAGCAGGGCCCCGAATTGGTCAATGACCCTAAATCGGACAAACTCAGAAAGAGATTGGCGGCCACGGCCCGGCGAGCATTTGAACTTTCAAATGAAATACCGACGGAATTTTTAGCAGAAAGCAATCCCGAACTTCCCAAATATTTTCGAGATCACTTCGTGGTTGCGATGGATATGTGGGCTGATGGATTGAACAACTCTGATCCTGCTCTCATTCAAAAAGGGATAGAGCACTATAATTCTTTTCTAATTTGGATTCAGTCAAAGACGGGCGAAGATGATTTTAAAAAAATGAGATAATTTATTTCTCGCGTTTAAATCGGCACACCAACAAGAAAAACCTGTTGCGCCGCCTCTGTGGCTGAATTGCTTAATACAGAATAATTTGTAAAACGGATTCGCCCAGATTCTCAGGGGGAGCGCAAGATGAGAATTCGGGTCGTGAAAATGGCGTCTTTATAGAAACCGTGGAAATCCGAAGTGGATTTCCACCATTTCCTTGGCCGGGAATTCGCCAAGCACTCAAGGACGATATTTTGTTTTCAACTCTGCGAGTCTCTCCGCGTCAACGGTTGTGAACTCACGAGAGGAGAACAAGGGTTTACCATCGACTCCTTCCAGCTCCACCACTTCAACCGTAAACACAGCGTCTTTCGGTGCTTCAACTTGGCTCCACCCACCAAGGAACATATTGGGTGACAACCGCCAATTAGCCGTTTCGCCCGGCTCAAGCCCGCCAGAGATTTGATAGTTGAATTCTTCTTTTAACCAGGGCACAGCCCGCCCCGGACTGGCCAGAGTACCCACGAAATAGGCTCGCGATACGGGATGGGCGGTTCCGTTTTTTACGCTAATCTCGATCACGGGTTGATCTCCGATATACATCTGCTTGACCTTATAAAATCTTGATCGTGTTACTTGAAACTTGGCTAGTTCAATCTTCGCCTTTTGTGTTTTGGTCCGCTTTTCCTCCAACTCTTTGATCTCGGTCAATGCCTGCTCCCGCTCCTGCTGTTGACGCTCCGTGATGATGCGATCAGCAGACGCAATAATCTCTTCCGCGGTTTTACCGGCCAGGGCTTCTTTCACTTTCGTTTCAGTTAAGTTCACACCCGACGATCCGGTGGCGATCATATCTGAAAAGTCAATCTGACTCAGTGCCACTATCTTCAGAGACTCATCAAACTTTGCTCTTTCATTTTCCGGCAATGATTCTCGTGCCGCTTTGATCGATCTTTTCATGGTCTCGTCGGAAGAGGTGTCAACCCTTGGTTTAACGCAAGCAGTCAAGAGTAACGTGAATCCTAAAGCAAGAATGATGGATTTGGTTTGCATGATAGCTTCCTTGTGTTCGATCATTTTTTTGAGTGGCTGAATTGCTCAATAATTCATTCTATTTCTTATAAATTTCCATAAGCAGAAGATCCGCGAGTTGCGCGTTTGGGACAACAAGATGAAGCGTCTGACTTAATCCTCTGATCCTTTCAACACATCTGAGAGCATCATCCCTTCTTCCTATTATTAGATAGTTATGCCCTGCACGATAGTACCAATCGGCAGCTGCAGCTCCGCTCTTTAAGACGCCTTCTCCGTTGGCATAGACTACAGCTAAATTGAATTGAGCATCAGGATTCTCTTTTGCTGCTGCTTGTTTATACCAATTTAATGCTTCATATAAATTCTTTTCGACTCCCTCTCCTGTACTGTAGGCTAATCCAATGCTATATTGGGCATCGGAATTACCTTGTTCAGCCGATTTCCTAAACCACTTCACTGCTTCAGTACGATTCTGAACAACGCCTTTTCCGAAAGCGTAGAGCATCCCAAGATAGTATTGTGCTCCAGCATGTCCTTGATCTGCTGCTTTTTGAAACCAAAAGGCTGATTCTTTAAAATTCAGATCCGCACTTTCTCCAAATGAATATATCCAACCTAGCCGGAATTGGGCATTAGAGTGACCCAACTCTCCAGCTTTGCGAAACCACTTGATGGCCTCGGATTTATTTTTAAGCACTCCCTTACCATCAAAGTACATTTCTCCCAAATAGAATTGAGCGTCCCTGTCCCCTTGCTCCGCTGCCTTCCTATACCACTTTGCCGCTTCTTCCAAGTCCTTGGGCAAATAATCACCGAGAGAATAATATCCCCCTATTATGCTTTGAGCAAAGGCATCCCCTTGCTCCGCCGCTTTGAGCATCCATTTTGTTGATTCCTTCATGTCAACCGGCACGCCTATTCCACCAATATAGGATATCGCCAAAAACCTCAGGGCTTTTACATGCCCTTTCTCCGCTGCCCCACGAATAAACATCAAAGCTGTTCGATAATCTTGTGGTGCTCCATCCCCGTTGAAATACATCTGGCCCAGATTGAACATTGCTTCCGGATCTCCATTTCTTGCTGCCTCTAATAATTTTGCCGGATCATCCGACGCGATTGCGGCGAAAGAAAGGCACACAAACACGATAAAGAGAAACGTTGGTTTATGCATTGGTATTCTGCCTCCAGAAATTCAGCCCGAAGTCTGTTGTTGAATCCGAATATAATTATACTATTTCTCAAGGGTGTTGCATTCCCTCGGCGGGGTCCGGGGGCGGCGCCCCGGCCGCCGGAGGCCGGCTGGCCGCGGTGAAAAGGAACACTCCCGCCTAAAGCTGAGACTTCACCCACCCACATTCTGGATAAACGGGCTCAGCGTACCGTATCCGGTGATCGTCGCCGATTGCTTCGCTCGAGTGAGGGCGACGTAGAGCAGGCACTTCTCGCCGGTTTCGCTGTTTCGCTGGGCCACAGCATCCTCGGCGTTCTGGACCGCCTGCTCCAGCGGGATGATGCCGGCGTTTGCCGAAACCACAAAGACATGGTCGAACTCCAGCCCCTTCACCCGGTGCATCGTGGCCACGCGAACTCCGGGCTGACTGCGTTGCTCCGCTTTGTCCCGCTTGATCTCATACGTTGATACGCCGTGTTTCCGCAACGCCTCAGCATAGCTCTCCATTATCTTATTGGTCCGGGCCACCACGCAGATCGTGTTTTCCGGAGCGCCATCCTGAACCAGCTGCTCGATGCGCGATTTCAGGTAGGCGACTTCCTGGGCGAACGTTTTGCACGAATGAATATCCGGCGGCTGGCCGTGGGTGAGGGACATGTAGCCGCGCTGGTTGTCCTCACCGCCATCCAGGTCGTCGAACGAGCGGCCTTCCAACACACCCACCGCCAAGCGGCGGATCTCATGGGTCGTGCGGTAATTGATCTTCAACTTGCGGCCGCGCCCCTTGATGTTGATCCCGCACTGCCCCAACGATGCCCGATGACGATAGATCCGCTGATGGCTGTCGCCCACGATGAATAAATCATTGGGCCCTTCAGGCGCCAGCGCCCGCAGCAGCCAGAATGCCTCCGCGCTCATGTCCTGTGCTTCGTCCACCACCACAGCCCGGTATTGCGGTCCCAATCCCCTCGATTCGATGAGGCTTCGAGCGTCCCTCATCAGGTCGATGAATTCTTTCATCCCCTGTTCATTGAGCGTGGCCCGGTACTCCTGAAACACCGGCCAGATCTTTTTCTTGGCGTCACGGGTCAGCTTCGTGCCACGGCCGATTCGAGCTGCGCCCAGGTACTGATCCAGGCCGGCAATGTTCTGCGCCTGGATGACCTGCTCCCATTCGCTCCGATAGAACGCGTCGGACAACCCCAGCTCCGGCGGAGCCAGCACCAAGGCTTCCTGCCATGCGCTGTTCCCTTCCTCGTCAAAAATCACCTGAGGACGATAGCCCTGAGTCCGCAGGAAGTTGGAAACCCACGCATCCAGGTTCACCACATCGATGCGAGCCAGGCCTTCGACCGAACAGATTTTGCGCAGGTTTTCCTGGATGTCCACGGCCAGGTTACGAGTGAACGTAGTGAACAGGATCCGGTCCGTTTTTCCTGAGAACACCTCTTCGGCCAGGAACCGGGCCCGGTGCATGGCCACAACGGTCTTGCCAGTCCCCGCCCCGCCGAGCACCCGGATGGGCCCGTTCACCTGCCACGACACCAATTTCCGCTGCAACGGGTGGAGAAACACCCGCCACTGCTCCAGCGGCGCCTGAAGGATCTCCACCAGCTCTTTTGCCTCTTCCACCACATAGAACCGGCGGCGAGAGTCGTCGTTGGCCAGGGCGGTTTCGACATCGGCGGTGTCCACGGACACTTCCTCATCCCGCTTGCCCACCTCATCGAAGACCTCGTCCAGCGTGAACCCGGAGGCCAGCATGAACAGGGCTTCGTAGGCTTCCTGCGGCAACCACTCCTCGGACGCCTCCAGTTCTAAATCACTTTGAATCCGCCGAACCGCCGGGATTAGGGAATCCGGAATCCCGAGCCGGAGCAGATGCTTGTCTTTGATATCCTCGAACAGGCCGATCCCCGCCTTGTCTTCCACCGGTTGAACCGGTGCCGCCTGGGCCGCCACCTCCACCGGCACCACCTGGAGCGCACCCGTCGCTGGATTAATTTCCACCACAGTTCGTTCCGCCCAGCGGTAGGCCTCGTCGTGGTGGTCCACCCAGAGCAGAACATAGACGCCGGAGTCCGGGGGGTGGTAGACGATGGCGCGATAGGCTTGATTGATCCGGACCGAGAACAGTCCTTTTCCTTTGGCGGACTGGATCCGCTCATAGTGAATACCCTGTGCCTCGGGCTGAGCCCGAAAACGCTCGATGAATTCCCGGACCTGCTTTTGCTGGTTTCTCTGGACGTTGGAAAACGCCAGCAAGAAATCGTTGGAAATGGCGATGGTCATGCGGGCTCCTTACCATCCAGGGCATTAAATAAGATCTGAATATCATGGATCACGGCCTCTGCGGCAAAGACGTGCCAACCGCTTTGCTCGAACAATGTCCCGTACGTGATTTGCGACTCCAGCAGGACACCGATCCGTGCATCCGTCCACGCCAGTTCGGCCACGGCGACGATCTCACCGGCTGGATTGGCCAATTCATACCCGGGTTCCGGCAGCGGCCGTCCCCGCTCAGCCAGTTCGAGCACCAACGCTCTCAGCGCAGGATGCACCAGCTCCGCCAGCCGGGCCGCCTGTTCGGGGATGGTGCGCTCTGACTGTGTGTCCACCGTCTCGTCCAGCAGCGTGCCATAGCGTTGTTCCTTCAGCCCCATGCCACTGACAAAATCAACGGGGGCCACGAACTGCAGCAGGTTCATGAGCCGCAGGTACTCCCGCCAGACGCCCTTCCAGGTTGCCGGATCCTTGTCGGCGGAGGCATCCTCCAAACGGAAGCAGGCGACCAAATCCCCCGTTCGCTGCTTGTTGAGATAACTCAGTGACGCGCCGACCCAGGCCCGTCCCCAGGTAATCTCCGCAACACGGTGCGACAAGAGTCCCACCAGCCACGGAGGGCTGCCGGGTGGCGGGGGATTAACCGCCTCCGGCCAGTCGGTGAAGTTGTCCGCATCCAACAACCAGTCACGTAGCGAAAAGGCATCGCCTTTCCCAATTTGCCTATTTCCCATAAGGCTCAGCAGATAACTGGCAGTAAAAGCGCGCCAATTCCATCCGCGCCCGTCGCCCAACAAAAGAAGTAACAAGCCAAGAGACGATTGTCTGGCAATTTTGTTCCAGTCCACCGGCACCGCGCCGCTCAATTTTGTAAGCAGTTGATTGATCGCCCGTCCGGGTTGAAATAGCGTTGAACGATAATCGGGTGGTTTGAGCTTCAAATAATCCTGAACATCATCCCAAGTCAGTGACCATACCCATAATTTCCCCGACCGCAAGATGGCTAGGCGTTGCGCCGTGTCGATGCCGGTCCGGAGAGTGGCGCGCGGATCGGCGTGATATTCATAGCCATCGGTGAAGACCGCCACCGGCCGTTCACCCGCGTTTGGGCGCTCCGGATAGATGATGAAATCGGCCCGGCTGGGCACGACGACGCCCTGGTTTTTTCCCAGCTCCACCTGGGGTTCGATGAGGTAATTCCCCGTCGGCAGACGCAGGAAGTAGCCCGGCTTGCCGTTGACCACCTGGGCCGTCAGGTTCTGCTTCTGCTGGCTCTCGGCGTGGCGCCGGAGCGCCTCGATGAACTGCCCCTCCAGCTCGCTCTCCAGGAGGCGGTTCAAGCGGATGGTTTCCAGCCGCGCGGTGGGCTTGAGGTGTTCCTTGTTTTCCAGGATCAGCGCCAGCAGTTCCATAGCCGCCCGGCGCGACGTGTTCTGATAGTCGTGCCGGCCGCGGTACGCCAGCAGACAGCGGTAGCAGCCATCCTTATCGGAATCGCGCTGGCAGCTGCAATCGTGCATCACCCGGTAGGCCTCGGTGAACACATTAATGAGGTTTTGCTTGTCCCGCATCAGGTCCTTGAGGTAGCCCGTGCCGCCAGGCACCCCGTCGTAGAGGACCAGATACCGCTTGCGGACATCCGAGCCCGGCACCGGCTCATCCATGAGCGTGGTGAGCAGGTGGCCGGGATCGCCCCGATAACGCCGGCGCAGGCCGAGGTCGAGGGCAGCCACGAACGAATGCAGGTTCTGTTCCACGTTGAAGCTGGCCACCGGCAACAGCATCCGGATGGCTTCCGACGAGAACTCCCGATAGAGATAGCAACCCTCGATCACCTTCTCGTTTTCCGGCTTTCCCCAGTACTGGCAAGAGATCGCGTGATCCAGCCGGCCGTCCTTCTTCACTTTGCCGCACCCGCGGCAGATCTCGAAGGGGGAGTCGAAGAACTCTCGCCCGGCAAATCGGATCCGTCCCCCGGCGGCATCGCTCGGACCGAAATTCACCTCGCGCAGGGTGATTTTGCGAAAAAACTCGAAGCCGAAAGGGACCTCTTCCCGGTCGATGAAATAGGCTTCGGTGATGGCCGCAGGATCCACCAGCACGAACATGTTCTTCTGGTAGAACCGTGGCTCCCGATCGTCGCTCTCGTCATACGAGCGGCTGTCGATTTCATTCGTATTGGAGACCACCTGCCGCAGCCGTAGGATGGTGCGCCGCTGCCCCTCGTCGGACCACATGGTGCTGCCGCACTTGGGGCACTGCTCCTGCTGTTGGAGGTTTTCCGCCAAGGCCATGTGGGAGCAGGTGTCACAGAAGCGCCAGACCTCGAATTTCGAATGCTGCAGGCTGATCTGGTCGATCTCCAGCTTCCGGCCCTCTGCGAAAAAATGGTTAGCCGGCGCCAACTCCAGGATGGCCGATGCGGCCGGCCGCTCATATTCAAGTATCGTGGCCTTGTACTTCTGCTCCTCGTTCGGCGCCTTCGGCTCGTACCGCTTGATGATGGACCGGAGTTGCACCCCCGCTTCCGGGAACGCATAGTTGGGCAGAAGCCCCTCGTCGGTGAAGAAGTTCAGCACGGAGCGGCTGTTGATCTCCTTGACGATGGCTGTCAACGCCGAGCGCTCCAGTTGAAGCTGCTGCAAATCCTCTTCGGTTCTGGGGCTGGCGGCGGGATCTTGCTGCATCTGCCGAATTTTGCGGCGCAGCGCTTCGATCCGTTTCAGGAACACCCGCCGCTCCTCCAGCACCTCACGTAGTCCCCGCCAGAGGGAATCTTCCATCCCCACGATATCGGGGTCTCCCCCCCGGCAGAACGCCCGGATATGCTCCCGTGTGTAGGGCTCGACCTCGGCGCCGAACATGGCCAGAAACTCGTCTTCGAGCCAGCCTCGCCGCTCACTGAAAAAATGCAGCAGGTTGGCCGGAAATCCCTGATCCGTTCTCCCAGCTTCCAACGCGTCGAGGACCGGCCGCAGTTGGGCGGGCAGGGCCTCCGCCGCGAGTCCGGTCTCCACCCAGCGATCGAACACGAATGCCGTGAACTGCCGCTCCAGCACCGCCGGGGCGTTGAGGAAGCAACCGGGCGGCTCCACCAGGCCTTCCAGCATTTCGGTGGGTTCGTAGAAGAAGAACAAGTCGTGGGGGCGGGCGTTGGCCACGGTGAAGAGGAAGGAGTTCCCGTTCACCCGGCCGGTGCGTCCCACGCGCTGGAGGTAATTGCTGGGTTTGGGGGGCACCGAGCAGAGGGCCAGGGCGCTCAGGTCGCCGATGTTGATGCCCATCTCTAGCGTCGGTGTGCAGCTCAGCAGGTTGGGGTCTCCGGGCCGGTGCTGATGGCGGAATCCCTCTTCGATGTGCTCCCGGGTGTCACGACCGAGCAGGCCGGTGTGCTCCTTGGTGAAAATCCGTTGGACGTCGCCCGCCTCATACAGCCGGCGGTAGTAGTCATCCCGAAGGGGCACCGCTTCCAACGTGCCCCGGCAGCGGTACCGGAGGCACGGTCCGCCCTCGAGTTTCGGCACGTCCGCCGGCCCGGCCGACACCGAGAAGCTGCAGTTCCGGCAACGGAGTTGAACCACGTCCAGGATGATCCGGAAGATCTCGGGCCGGAGGCCCCAGACGCGGGTTCCCTTGGCGGTTTTCTCAAAGAGGAAATCCTTTTCCACCAACAGCGGAATGAGGATCTCATACACTTCCCGGGCGTATTCCGTCACGTTCGAGTCCACGGAGCCCAGGCACTTGGCCAGCCAATCCTCGAACCAGGTGGGCGTCTGGCGCACCGCCGACCGGCACAGCGTCGAGAACCGTTCGCCGGAACGCGCCGCAAGGAACATGGGCGCCCGGGATTCCCGCCCGAAATGGGGCCGGTGGACCGCCCGGCCCTTTTGCTTGCCCAGATGCCAGGCGCTCCCCAGAGAATCCAGATAGCCGGTCAGGTCGGCGTGCAGCACGCCGCCGCGATTCTTAAGGGTCAACAAGAAACCGGTCAGGAACCGCTCCAGGGTGGCCGGGTTCAGGTTCTGCAATCCGGTGTGCTCTCGCAGGGACGTCAGTCCGGCTTCGCGCACATCCAGCCAGCGATCAGGCTCGATCTCCAGGGTCGAGGCGCCGGTTTTCTCCAGTGTCCGGCCGATGCGGGAGTTGAAGGTGTACTCGCTCCAGATTTCCCACGACAGGCGTCTCTCCACGAGTTCCATGAGGTTGGACCCCGCCGGCAGCGCGCCGGTCTGATGGAGGCGCTCATAGTCCTGCAGCCAATTCATGTCCGGGGGCAGGAACGTGGCGATGAAGTCGGGATCCGACAACTGGCCGTGCCAGTGGTTGAGGAACCGGTCGTGCATCGCCGCGAAGGGCACGTCGCCGCCTTCCTTCTGGGCCACCTTCTGGATGGCCGAGCGGAGGTTGAAGGCGTACGTCCGGGCGCCGAAGAAACCCGCCCGGTGCGAGGCGTCCTGGACCGAATCGGAAAAGGCCAGCATCTTCTTGTCGGCGTTGAAGGGCGATGCGAAGAGCTGGGCGATGATGACGCTGGTCAGGCTGGCGGCGCGGGAGCCCAGGATGGTCAAGCTGTTGCGCCCGTTGCAAGCCGGACAGTCGTGGGAGCCGTACCGCCGGCTTTGGCCATCCCTCTCGCGAGTGTAGGTCATCTCCGGCTGCCACACCCGGATGAGCCGATCGAAGGGGGCCGCGCACCGCTCGCAGGGGTGCGGCTCCGCGGCGGGCTGCAACTCCAGGCAACTGCTGCAGAGGTAGGTCCTGAACAAGGTGGTGTCGGCCGGGTCTTTGGAAGAGTCGGGGATGAGATAGACCACCTGGGGTGAGAAGGCGAAGAAGGCGGTGTAAAACGACCGCAGATCGGATTTGACCTGGCCGTCCACGTCTCGCGTCGTACCGGCCCAGCCGGTCAGCCCGCATTCGCGGCAATGCACCAGTGGCAGGCTCAGGGCCAGCTCCTCGGGCTTCAGATCATCGGCGAAGGTGATGGACGGTTCCTGAGCCACCGGCGCCACCATGCGGCGCAGCTCGCGCAGCCAGAGCTGGTGCCGGATCTGGACCAGCGGTTGCAGCAGTTTGCCATCGAGCCGTTTTGCCGCCGACGCCAGCGACAGGCAGCTGATCAGGAGATCAGAAACGTATGAAGGTTCCGTTCCGTTTCCCTCCAGCCGCTTGGCGGTTGCTTCCAGCAGCTGGCTGAACGGCACGGCCCGATTGCCCACCCGCGACAGCAGGTCGCGGAAATAGGCGTGCTCCAGCAGCAGATCCCCCAGCCGTGTCTGCCACGCGGGGGTGCCGAAATCCGCGAGATCCTCACCAAACCAGATTTGGAACTGGGTCCGGAGGTACTCTTCGCCTGTCGCATAAGCAAGCGGGGCCAGCCGGGCCGCCGAATCCGATCCTGGAGGACTCAAGCGGGTCACGGGATGGTCGCGGAGAAACTCCGCCGCCATCATCACCGACTCGCCGATGACGGCCTCCTCGTCGAAAGGCTCCCCGAACACGCGGCGGGCGAAATCCAGCAGCTCCGCCGGTACCGGACCGCCTGCGTCGCCTCCCAGGGTGGCCGAGGTCCCGACGCAGCAGAGATGCCCCGGCGGCGTCTTCAGCCGCTCCTTGATCCGCCGGATCAGGCAGGCCAGGTCGGCGCCCTGCGCCCCGTCGAAGGTGTGCAGCTCGTCCACCACCAGGTACTTCAGCGCTTCCGGACTGTTGTCCTGCCACAGCCGGAAGTCCCGCGGCCGAATCAGCAGGTAGTCCAGCATCTTGTAGTTGGTGAGCAGGATGTCGGGCGGCGCCTGCCGCAGCACGTCCTTGTCGGTGATGATCTCGGTTTCACCCATCTCCGCGGCGGGGTGTTCCGCTTGCTCGCCGATGTAGAGGCCGGCGGTGACGCGGCCCCGCAGATCCGGATTCCGGTGGATCAGGCCGGCCAGGCGCCGGGCCTGGTCGGTGGCCAGGGCGTTCATGGGATAGATCAGGATGGCCTTGATGCCTGGACATCCGCGCAAGGCGTGGCAGTAGTCCAGGATGGGATAGAGGAAGCACTCGGTCTTGCCCGAACCGGTCCCGGTGGCCACCAGCGTGGAACGGCCCGAGAGCCGCTCCAGCCGGGCCCAGGCCTGCTCCTGGTGGCGGTAGGGCCGGAAGGCGATTGGCAGCAGGTGGGGGAACCACTCCGCGCCGCCCTCGGCGGGCTGAAACGGCAGCTTGATGGAAAGGTAAGGACCCCGGAAGATGGAATCGGGGCGGCTCAGGAGTTTCTCCAGGGCGTCGGCGAAGAACGGAGTGGAGATGGGGAACGTGGTGCGTAGGAATTCCTCCACGCCGCGGCGAACCTGCTCGCTGATGACCGACGGTATCATTTCCCACCCCGTTCGAAGTAGGCCCAGGCCTCGGCGTAGTCGACCTCGCGGTCGGGGCAATCAAAGGGCGCTACGTAGGTGACGATCTTTTCCCGTGGGCCGCCCGGCAGGGTGTCGTCCATGAACCGCCGCTCCACAGTCCCATCCTTCATGTCCTTCACCTGCTGCCACTCGGGGCGGGACAGGCCGTACATCCGGTCCCCGGCTAAGAAGACGATCCGCCCGTTTCGGTCGTAGTAGGTTTCCCGTTCGTATTGACGTAGTACAGGGAATTGGATCCGATAGATTGTAATCAGGTCTTGAAGGGTCAAATCTAATACTTGTGCAACAAGAACATCTATCTCCAATAATGATTGACGGCGTTCGAAATCAGATCGAAGAAGTACTGATGTAGCCCATTCCGGCTCTAAAAGATCAAATAAAGTGCTATCTAAACGAGGATCAGTTTTTGCCCATCTGCAATTCCTGAAATCTTGGCGAAAAGCCATCTCCCAGAGCGTTTGGTAATTTCTTGTAAGGCAATTGAGTAACAAAATCCTCGAATAGAGTTCGGTTGATCGGATATTCCCAGCAAACAGAGGAAGTGTACGTGCAAGATCGCTTCTGAAATCTCCTTTTCCGGTCGATTTAATAAAATAATCAGCAGGAAGTGAGGCTGCTAATGCTGCAAAAGAAAGCAGATGTTCGATTTCTCTGAAAGCTATACTGAAACATGTATTGATGTGCCCAACTTCTTTCGGAAATATTGCGGCAAGAAGCGTCCGTTCTCCTGCCTGACTTAAACGACGTCGTGCAATTATTCTGAAACAACTCGTCATTTCCTTATCTGTTTCCCAAGGTAATGAGGGAATTTTGTTTCGATAAATCGAACTCTCGCAATTGGGAACATAATTCGTACGAGGGAAGTAGTCTACGGGGAGGTCGGTCAGGTCGAGGAGGTCGTAGGCACGATGCGTATTACATATCTGTCTGGGGGTCTGGAAAAACGGGTTTGCCACTCCAATGTGGGGGCCGGAGAGGATCCATTCGCCGGTGTTCATGGGGAAACGAGTATCGCGGCGGATCGTACCGTCCTTCACTGCATTTGTCTCATGCCACATTTCAGTGGTTTGATATTGCCCCTCCAGATCCCCCAGGCGGCGGGAGTATTCGGCGAACTTGCGAAGAACTGCCACCAGCTCCCGGGCGTGAAGGCTGGGCAGTCGCGCCGCCAGGGCTGGCGTGCCCGGAGGATCATAAAGCCGGGCGAAGAGAGCCAGTCCAGAATCGTCAACATCGAGAATTCGATGTAAATGTCCGGCAATATTCCAATCATCTTGATCGTTCTTAATGCCTTCACAAAAGCCTTTGCCGTCGTGCTCAAAACATGCATCGACGGTGGTTGGCAGAAAGAGATTGGAGATGTTGGAAAACTCAACCGATCCTTTCGGACCAAAAATATTGATTCCAAATTTTTCCCGATTTCCAAGATCGGCAAACAATTTTTTTTCATTCTGAAATTGGAAATGGAATCGAAGCCTTGAATATATTTCCTTGCGTAAGGAACCCCCATTGGGATCATCGTACACCCCTTCCGGGTGGAGAAATCCCTGTGAGCCTTTCGGTTTAGCAAACTCCCACGCACGGGTCAGGAAGCACTTGAACGTGTTGGATTGGGATCCCATTAGCAGAGGATAGTTCTGTCGGGCGTTGAGATAGTTTTGGCTGGCCGCAAATCCGACGTACTCGTCCAACAGGACGCCCTTCAGACCGGCATGGCGGTCCAGGGTCTCGTCGCGAAGCCGGGCCAGTTCCGGCGCTGAAATATCGTGCAAAACATATCGGGGTTCGGCATCCCCCAACACGCCGCCCTCGAACCATTCTAGCTTGATCCATGGCGGGTTTCCCAAGATGATGTCGAAGCCGCCACGGTCGTGGAACAGGTCGGCGAACTCCAGCTCCCAGTGAAAAAATCGGTGCCGCTCTGACAGCCTTCTTACTAGGGCCATGCGGGGGAGTCGGGCGCAGAGGTCCTCCAAGTCCACGGTGCCCAGCTCGTCCTGCAGCAACAGGACCCGTTGCTTCGGTTCAACAGATGGGAAAAGTTCCTTCTGCCGCTCCGGCAACAGAGATTGGCCCCTGCCCGATTGGGTGCCCTCCAGGATGGCTTGCAGCTCCAGCAGGTGCTCGTCGCGGGTGGGCAACAAATCGGCCGCCTCGAAGGGCCAGAACCAGAGGGCGCACCAGTAGTCCATGGCCAGCTTCAAGCGCTGGTAGGGGGTTGCGGTCGGCGATCCGACGCCCAGGATCTCGCGCTCGAAAATCGCCCGCCGCTCCGCCGTGGTCAGGCGGTGGCCCTGTTCGGCGAAGGCCGGATCGTATTCATGTCCGAAGATGGGGAAGAGATGGCCGGTCTGCTGGCGGACTCGCCGCAGGTCCTCCACGTGACGCCGCCAGAGGGCATCCACCGCCACCGACAGGCGAAGCAGGGCTTGAGCGTCTCGCGGTTCGAAACGCTTGGTGAAATCACTCCGCCACCGCCGGATGGCGGCATGTTCCTCCTCCACCAGGCGGCGGATGTCGCGGTCGCCATAGTTGGCCATATCCGCATCGGGCACCAAAAAGTGCCAGATCTGATCCTCGCCCAGTTCCGTACCCAGCGGAACCCGCGCCGGCACGGCGTCGAGCCACTCCCGACCGGCACTTTCCAGCTGCCCGCGGGTGAACACCTGTCGGCGGGCGCCGATGATGCTGTTGCCCACGGCCAGCTGCCCGCCGAACCACGGAATGGTGTGGCCGGCGTAGATGGTGTTGAGCCACAGCGACACCTCGGCCAGGCCGATGGCCACGGGATTGCGGTCCACCCCGAAGACCTGGTTATCCGCCAGGTAGGCCTTCACCTTCTGCTTCTCCAGGAGGTAATCCTCGTGGCGAATGGCACGGCCGGTCTCGTGTTGCTTCTTCTCCAGGTAGGCCTCGGCCAGCTGGTTCACCGCCTCGTTGAGAAACGCGCCGCTCCCCAGTGCCGGCTCGCAGACGGTCAGTTCCAGAATGTCATCCGCCTTCTTGTCCTTGAGCAGTTCCTTCAGGGCATATTTCACCACGCAGCGGGTGAGGGACTCGGGGGTGTAGTAAGAGGCCGACTTCTGCCGGTTGCGGCCGGCCAGGCGGTAGATGAAGCTCCCCTTAGGATGCTGGATCAGCCGGCCTTCGTCATCCAGGCACTTCTCCTCCGCGGTGTATTGGGGCAATTCCGCGGCCGGGATGAAGAAAGCCTGGGCCAGCGGGTCGTAGGGGTCGCCCGCCCGCTTGACCTCGTACAGGTCCTCCTCGGCAAAGAAGCCGGTGTAGGAGAGCAGGCCTTCATAGACCGCCCCGAGCTGGTTGATCCCCAGTTGGGCATAGCTGATCCGTCCCCGGCGCGCCCCCCGGCGGGGCCGCGACAGCGACAGCAGGTTCAGGACCTGCTGCAGGACCTTGTTGCGCAGGCGGACCCGGCCGAGACAGGGGATCTTGTCGGGATCGAACAGGTCGGCGCGCAGCGGCGCCATGCGGAACGTGCGGGTGTCGGCCGCCTCGGCGGGCAGCTCGTGCTGGAATCCTGCGAACACCAGGTGGAACAGGCGCTGGAGGGATTCATGCAGAAAATACCCTTCCGTCGATTCCTCGGTGCTGAGCGACACCTCGGCCAGCGCTCGCAGGCTCTCCAGGCTGTACCCGGTCCGGTACTCTTCGCTCTTGAAGGGCGCGTAACCCAGCTCCTCCCGGGCTTCGACGAAGAAGAGGAAGAGCAGCCGGTACAGGTAGGTGAGGCACTCGCGGGTGAGCTGGTCGGCCAGCTCCTGCCCGTAGATCTTTTCGTGGAGGACCTCGCGAAGGTACCACACCGCCTCGTTGCCGATCAGCTCCACGGCTTCGCGGGCGCTGTATTTCAGGTCCTCGGAAACGGCGTAGGCGTGGCGGTGGGAGTTCTCGTCCAGCGTATCGAGAAGGCTGACCCGGTCGGGCGGGCACAGGCTGTCGCGGTGGAGGAGGGCCGCCGCCGCCCGCAGGGTGGATGCCTCATGCCGGCCCAGGATGGCGTCCCACTCGAAGCGGAGCAGGCGCTTCTGCGGCCACTTGGTCCGGTCAAGGAGCAGCAGCTGGCTCTCGCCGCACAGGAGCACCCAGCGCGGGGGCTCCTCGGCTCCGAACACGGACTGGGAGATGATGTCTTCCCAAGTCGGTCCGTCCTCGGGATTGGGCAAGACTTCGGTGTCCGCCAACTGTTCGGCCAGCGGATGGAGTTCGAGGGAATCGGCGGGGGCGTCGGTGGCGTTGGCCGCTTCCAGAATCCATAAATCGGGTTCCCCGCCGGAGCGCGTGATCTCGGCCAGCAGCGGGACGCAGCAGCCATCGTCCAACGTGCGGGCAACCGGCGCCCACGGATAATCCAGCGCCTCCAGCAATAGGCGGCTCCACTCGCGCTGGAGGGCGATCCGTTCCGCGATGTCCCGGGAGTCGTAGTAGTCCCGTCGCAGCCGCACGCTGGAACTCGCCAACTTCCTGAGCCGCTCCGGTGGCGGGACGATGCCTGTGTCCTGTTCCCGGGTCGCCCAGCCCTCGAACAGGGATCGCAGGTCCCCCTCCAGGATGGCGGACAGGTAGTGGTCGCTGTAGAACTGGTTTTCGTTATGGATGCCGGTGAGATCGATGGGCATGATGTCACCCGATGAACACGGCGGCCACGCGGATGAACGGGCGGTCTTCGGTGGTCATGGTATCCTCCACCCAAGCCTGGTAGCTGCGGAACACATCTTCGATGCGGCGGCGGCGCTGTTCCCGCCGGTTGCGCTGCACGCCCCCCAATCCGGGCCCCTCAGGAAAGTCCAGTTCCAGTTGCATCACATGGCTTTCACGCAAGCGCCGGAGCGTGTCGATTTCGGCGGCGAGCCTTCGATCCATGGCCTGCTTGAACGCCTGTCGCCGCTGGGCCATGTGATCGCGGGCCCGCCGGACCGCTTCGGGCAGCAGCCCGGCCAAGCTGACGGGGAGTTCGACCTGGCCGGCGTTCGGATACAGGCGGCGATGGAATTGCGTGCGATCCAGAAAGTCGTTGAGTGATAGAACCGACGGATGTTCCGATTTGTTGAATCCCACGGCGAACCAGTCGTGGATCACCGGCTGGCCTTTCCGGTTGGGGATCTCGGCCTGGATCAGGAACCACGCTTCCCCGGGATCGAGAACGCCCGCCAAACGCAGAACCGGCGCCTGGCGGCGCTGGTACAGGACGAGAAGCTTGAAGGTGAGCCACTCCACCACCGGGTGCAGGTCCCAGAGGAGCTGCACGTCCGGCCAGCTATTCTCTTCGGCTCGGGCGCGACGGATCGCGTCCTTCACCAACTGGCGGTCGCTGGTCAAATGGAGGCGGTCGTGATCGGGGTATGCTTCGCGGGGCAAGCAATCGAACGTGCGTTTCAGATCGTTGCCGAGGTTCAGGCTGATCAACTGCCGGGAAGGGTCAAAGGCCGCTTGGAGTCCGTTTTGGGATTCCAGGCTGGCCAGCGCCTCGCGGAGAAAGTCGAAGTCGCTGTCGAAGAGAGAAGCAGGCGTCTGGCAGCGCCGGCGGGTCTGGCTGCCGTCGGCCACGGCGGTGTCCTCGGTGAGGATGGTGAGCAGCTCATTCCTGGCGGTTTCATCCATCCGGCGTTCAAATACGTCGGGGTCCATGTTCTCTTCGATGGCCTTGCCGGTCATGACCTCCTCGTCGTGCGAGTCGAAGATGCCCAGGAAGACGGAGGGGTCTCCGATGTTCTTTGCGGCCTGGGCGTCTTTCTCCATGAGCCGCTCCAGGATGCGCAGGTCGCCGCGGATGTCCGGGTGCTCGGGCTGGGTCAGGAGATAGGCGATGTGTGGTTCCCGCTCCTGGCCGTAGCGGTCGATCCGGCCGTTGCGCTGCTGGAAGATCATCAGGGACCAGGGGATGTCGAAATGGATCAGCTTGTGGCTGAGGTAGTGCAGGTTGAGCCCCTCGGAGGCGATGTCGGAAGCGAGCAGCAGGCGGATGGGCGCGGCGTCACGGCCGAAATTCTCGACGATCTCCTGGATGTCCGTATCGCTCATGGCCGTGCCTTGGATGGACTGGACCTGCTTGTCCTTCAGATTCAGGTCCGCCGGCAGATGCTCCCGGAGAAAGTTGAGCGTTTCGATGCGCTCGGTGAAGATGACCAGCCGGTCATCGCTGGCCCGCGGATTCCAACCCATTTCTCCGCCCTTTCTCAGCAGCCGGAGCAGCGTCTGGTATTTCGAGAACTGGTCGGGGGTGATGGCTTCCAACGCAGCCTGGAGCTCGAGGAGCGTGCGGCGGTCGGCGGTGGCTTCTGCCGAATCGGTATTTTCCAGCTTTTTCAATCGCTGCTTCACCGTGGCCAGACAAGCCGCGGGTGAGGAGAAGATGGATTTTTCCAGGACCGTCTTGAAGAGCAACTGTCCGGGCCGACGGGCGCGGTCGAAGGAATGAAATTGAGCTCCAGCCAGCAGGCCATAGGCCCGCTCTTCAGCGGCAGATGCAGCCTCCTGATGCCGGGTGGTTCGGCGATCCTGGAAAGAGTTGGTGAGATGCTCCAAAACATGTCGCTTGAACCGGCGCAGAAACAAGCCGCGGATGTCGTCCGGGCCGTAGTCTTTGGGATTGGCGATCGCCGTGGGATTCAGCATGTTCATCAGGCTGGCGAAAGACTCGGGCCTGCCGTCATGGGGAGTGGCGGACGCCATGATCAGGGTGTCGGAGTGGGTGGAGAGCAGCTCCGCGAGACGGGCCCGGAGAGACTTGCCGGCGCCGCGGATGGCCACGTTCTGGGCCTCGTCGATGACGATGATGTCCCAGTAGCTCTTCTCCAGGTAAACCCGGTACTCGTTGTTTTGCTTGAGGGTGTCGATGGAAATGATGGCTTTGTCGTAATAGTGGAACGGGTTGGCGTTGGTGGGGATGCGGGTTCGGATCCGGTCCAGGCCGAGCGAATCGAGGCGGACCAGGGGGATGGTGAACCGCGCCCACATCTCCTTCTGGAACTGGGCCAGCATGCTCTTGGTGGCCACCACCAGGATGCGTCGTCCCTTGCCCCGCCGGATCAGTTCGCTGAGAAGAATCCCGATCTCGATGGTTTTGCCGAGCCCGGTCGCATCGGCCATGAGGATGCGCTGCCGGGATTGCTCCAAGGCCTGGATGGCTGGATCCAGCTGGTAGGGCAGATCGTCGATGGCGGCCTGGTGGCCGATCCAGAGATCGGAATCGGTGGGCGGCGACTGCCGCAGCAGGCTTTCCAGGTAGAGCCGGCTGTGCCGGTACTGGGGCGAGGTGTCCGCCACCAGGTCGGTCTGGGCCGGATCCAGGGGGACGATGCTCTTGTCCTCCAGGCTGGTGAGAAACCGGGCTTCCTGTCCGCGCACGATTTCGGAGACACCCACCACCTGCAGCGAGTAATCGCCCACGGAGGTGCGGTCCTTGCGCTTGACGATCCACTCGGCATCCCGGATCAGAACCCGCGCCCCCGGCGCCAGCGCATTGATGTCAACAGCCACGTTGCCTCCGTAACCATCAATGTTTTTCTGTTTTAAAAGTATCCCACATTAATAAAAATTGGCCTATTTATTCTGCCTTCTAATGAAAGGCCTATAAATCTGAATCATAATCCACCTGTATCGCCCGGTTTCTCAAAGAATGTTCAACTTCAAGTGGAGTTCGTTCTAAATACTCCCTCGTCGAGCCATCAGTTGAATCAAGTAGCGATACAGAGCAGATTTATTCCGGACGCGGAGTCGTTGTGCCAACGATGACAGGATGTCAAGAGTTGTCTGGGGCATCAGGAAGGACATGGTGCGCTTCGTGGTTCCGATGACGACTTGGGACTCGGGAAACCGTTTGAACTCCTCGTCCCCCATCCGGGCACAGGACTCGATGACGTGGGCCAGGGTGGCCGTGTTGCCTTTGTCCAGGGTGAAAGAGAGATCCCGAAACAGACTCAGGGTGATCGAGTCGATGGCGAAGCTGATGTAGCGGGACCCGGTGGAAGGAGTTGGCGTGGGGGGGAGGATCTGCTCTCGCTGCTCTTGCTTCTCTTGTTTCGTCTGGGGCTCAGGTTGCTGCCTTTTGGCTTTGGTAGTGGAGCGCCTGGCTGGTTTGTCAGGGATGGCCTCCGATTGGAGCGGCTCACCATCCGCGTTGGCCCGGGCGATCCACTCCTCGGGGTCCGCGGGAGGCTTGATGTCGGCCGGGACGGGCTTATTTTTTCGGCGTAGCTCCATCGAGGGCTCCTTTAAGTTCGCGATAAAACGCCGTCATCTCACCGATGGCCTGGAGGTCGCGGGAGCGGCCCTCCGCCTCGGTGACGGCCCGGCCGTCGCCGGCGGAGTACTTGTAGGCGACACGGCCGCAGAGGTGGGTGTCCATGAAGCGGACCTCGTAGCCGGCCTCGAACTCGGCCTTAGCGGAGAGGACCTCCTGGGCGATGCGGGTGTTGGGGATGACCATGTTGAAGCAGGCCAGGACCTGGAGCTCCGGGCGGCTCAGGCGGATCTCCTTCAGGGCGTCGAAGGTGTCGGCCGAGCCCCAGAAGTCGTACTGGGACGGGCACAGGGGGACGAGCACCAGGTCGGCCGGCAACACAGCGGAGCGAAAGATCTTGTTGTCGCGGCCGCCAGTGTCCACCAGGATCACGTCGAAGCCGGCGAAGGTGGCGATGTCCTTGTGGACGGTGGGCGACTGGATCTGGGCGGCGGAGAACTCCGGCAGGCCGTTGCCGGTCTCGGCCCGCTTCTCCCTAAAGGCGATGCTGGAGGCCTGGGGATCGGTGTCCAGGAGCAGCACCTTCCGGCCGTCGGCGGCGAACAGCGCCGCCAGGTTGGTGCAGAGGGTGCTCTTGCCGACCCCTCCCTTCTGGTTGGCGATGGTGATGACTTTCAAAACCCCTCCTACGGATGATGAAGATAAAAGATGAGGCCAAGATACAACAGATCGAAGAGATAAAACAAATAAAAAAGATAAATAAGATAGAAAACTCATCATGACTAACGGTGTGCCGACTTCAGGAAACTGGCGGACGGATGAATTTTTTTATTTAAAAAAAGACGGAAACTCAGTGCTGTCCGACTCAAAACAATGGTATTTGTGGAGAATCAATGAGATGCATTTGGAAATAATCACAAATTTATTGCAAGTGAACTTGGAAAAATCCTTGGTTATGTGGAAAAATCTTCTGCATAATTTACTCTATATCCATATATATGAATACTTTGCAAGATTTTTATCGTTGACAGCCGGGCAAAACCGAGTAAAGTCTCTCCCGTTGTCTTGATACCAGGCAACACTTTTTATTTCTGGAGGGACTCATTATGAACACCGACGCGAAGCTCAGCCGACGGCTCGTCACCGTCAAGGACATCCTGACGGCCAACCCCTGCCTCACCAACGGTTGGCTGCGGGAGCAGCTCTTCTTCCGCGAGCGGAACGGCCTGGCCAACTGCGTGGTCCAGATCGGCCGGAAGCTCCTCATCGACATCGACGCCTTCGAGCGGTGGCTCCTCGACCGGCAGGTCCAGCAATGATCGACCGGAGCCGATTGCTCGAGCGGCTCCAGAACGTCCGACGCGTCCACGACCAGCAGTACCAGGCGAGCTGTCCGGCACACCGGGACTCGGAGCCGTCCCTGAGCGTGACGTTCACCGCGGAGCGGATCCTGCTTCACTGCTTCGCCGGATGCTCGACGGACGCCATCGTGGCCGCCCTGGGACTGGAGTGGCGGGATCTCTTCGCTTCACCCGGGGATTCGTCTCCGGGGGGATGTGAAACGGCGAACGGAAGTGACGGGGCGAAACGGCGAAACAGCGAAGCGGCGAGCGGAATGGCCGCAAGGGCTGACTCACCGACGCCGAAGCGATCCATCGCTCCCTCGCCGCCACCGGGAAAACCGATCACCGGCGGACGTCTGACGGTGGCCCGGTTGGCCGAAGCGAAAGGGATCCCGGAGGAATTTCTACGGGAATGGGGACTTTTCGAACGCAGTGGTGCCGTGGTCATCCCGTACCGCGATGCCAGCGGCATGGCGCGGGCGGAGCGGATCCGCACCCACGTCAAGGCGGCCGAGGGGAGCCGCTGGGTCAAGGGACACGTCCCGATCCTGTACGGCCTCCACCGCCTGGATGGGGACGACACCCTGTTCCTGGTGGAGGGGGAGTCGGACACCTGGACCCTGGCCCTGCACAAGCTGCCGGTGCTGGGCGTGCCCGGCGCCACCCTGACGGAGAAGATCACGCCCGAAGTCCTGGGTTCGGTGCGCACCCTCTACGTGGTCCAGGAGCCGGACCAGGGCGGCTGGGCCTTCGTCAACGGGATTAGCCGTCGGCTGCGGGAGACCGCCTGGCGGGGCCGGGCCTTCGTCATCCGCATGGAGCGGCTCGGGGTAAAGGATCCCAACGCGTTGCACCTGCAGGATCCCGGCCGGTTCCGCGCCGTGTTCCGCAAGGCCATGGACGACGCCGAGCAACTGATCTGGCGGGACGAAGACAAAGAGGAGGGAGAGCCAAACACGGTCGGCGACTACCAGGAGGCCCGCGACGGGCTCTACCTGATCAAATCGGTGCGGGACAGCCTGGAGAAGGTGAAGCTGGCCAACTTCACCGCCCGGATCGTGGCGGACCTCCACCACGACGACGGGGTGGAGAGCGCCCGCTTCTTCCAGATCCAGAGCCAGCTCAAGGGGCGGACCGCCTCGTTCATCCTGCCGGCCCGGCAGTTCGACAGCCTGGGTTGGATCCACGACAAGATCGGCGCCGAGGCGGTGGTCTTCCCGGGCCGCTCGCTGCGGGACCACGTGCGGGTGGCCATCCAGCTCCTGAGCCGGTCCATCCGCAACCGGACGGTGTTCACCCACACCGGCTGGCGAGAGATGGACGGCCAGTGGACGTACCTGCACGGCGCCGGCGCCATCGGGTCGGACGGGGACGTGACGGGCGTGGAGGTGGAACTGCCGAAAGGCCTGGGGGCGTTTGCTTTGCCGCCGGTGCCCCATCGCCTGGACCTGACGGAGGCGGTGGCGGACAGCCTGAAGATGATCGAAGTGGCCCCCGACGCGGTGACCCTGCCGGTGTTTGCCGCCGTCTGGCGGGCGGTGCTGGGCTCGGCCGACTTCGGGCTGCACCTGACCGGCCCTTCGGGATCGGGCAAGTCGGAGCTGGCCGCTCTGGCCCAGCAACACTTCGGGGCGGGACTCAACGCCCGACACCTGCCCGGCGGGTGGTCCTCCACCGGCAACGCCCTGGAGGTGCTGGCATTTTCCTTAAAGGACACCCTCTGCGTGGTGGACGACTTCGCCCCGCACGGCGGCTCCACCGACGTTTGGCGCTATCACCGGGAGGCGGAGCGACTCTTTCGCGCCCAGGGCAACATGGCCGGCCGGATGCGCCTGAGCCGGGACGGGCAACTCCTGGCGGAGCGGCCGCCCCGAGGCCTGGTCCTGTCCACAGGCGAGGACGTGCCCCACGGCCACAGCATCCGGGCCCGGCTGCTGGTCCTGGAACTGGAACCTGGCGCCATGCGCTGGGAGCCACTGACCGAGTGCCAGCGACTGGCGGCGGAGGGGCGCTTCACCGCCGCCGCCTCAGGATTCGTCCAGTGGCTGGCCCGGCGCTACCCGGAGGCGAAAACGGCGCTGCGCGAGGACAATCACCGGTTTCGGAACGCCCTCACCCTCTTGGGCGGGCACAAGCGGACGCCGGCCAACCTGGCGGAACTGGCCGCCGGGCTGCGGATCTTCCTGCTCTTCGCGGTCGAGATCCACGCCATTTCGGAGCCACTGGCGGAGAGCGTGTGGAGCCGGGCCTGGGCCTGTTTCGGCGAAGTGGCCCGCACCCAGGCCCAGCAGCAGGAGGCCGCCGACCCGGTGCAACGGTTCTTCGAGCTGCTCCACGCCGCCCTGGCCAGCGGCACAGCCCACCTGGCCGGCCGGGATGGCGGCTGCCCCGACTCGCCCGGCGCCTGGGGTTGGCGGGAAAACCCTTTGAGCCAGGGGCCGCTGCGAAGTTCTGTGTGGGAGCCCCATGGCCAGCGGGTGGGCTGGGTGGACGGCGAGGCCGTCTACCTGATGCCCGACGCGGCCTACCGCGCGGTCCAGGCCATGTCCACCAGCGGCGGCGAAGGGATCCACCTTTCGCCCACTACCTTGTGGCGGCGGCTGCGGGAGCGGGACGCCCTGGCCGCCTGCGAGGCCAACAAGCGGACTCTCACCGTGCGGCGAACCTTGGAGGGGAGAAACCGGCCGGTGTTGTTTCTGCGGCCCGGTCTACTGAACATTCCGGCTGACAAAGCTGACAAAGAGGGCACTTATCCCAATGGCATCAACGAGCTATCGTTGTCAGCATGGCAAAACGAAGCTGACAACGTGCTCCCAAAACCGCCGCTCATGCTGACAAAATCCATCCTCCCCTCGCCGGAGCGGGTGAGCTCCGCCTCGCTTTGGGAGCATGATTGTCAGCCGATTGTCAGCTTGAAAAGACCATGCTGACAATGGCAATTCATTGACGTGACAGGAATAAACCCCTCACTTGGGAGCTTTGGGGGCAAAAGTTCCATAGCTGGAGCCCCCAGAACGAGAAGCATCTTGATTTTCCCCGCGAAATGCACAATACTTAAAATAATTTTAAGTATTGTGCAGGATCCCATGACTGACGCGGAAAACAAACTATACTCGATCGCGGAGACCCAGCAAGGGTATTTCACCACCCGCCAGGCCCGGGAGGCCGGCTACTCATACGAAACCCATCATTACCACGTCGCTCGGGGCGCCTGGATCCGGGAGGCGCGTGGGATCTATCGCCTGGCCCGGTTCCCGGTCACGGAAGAGGGCCAGTACGTCCTGTGGTCACTCTGGTCCTGCGGCCGTGACGGAAAGCCCCAGGGCGTCTATTCGCACCAGACCGCCCTAAGCCTGTACGAGCTATCCGACGTGATGCCCACCCGGCTGCACATGACCGTTCCGAAAATCTTCCGGCGGTCATCGGCGATACCGGCTGTCCTCATTCTCCACAAGGGCGAGCTCAGCGAGCCGGAGACCGAACAGCGGTCAGGTTACCGGGTGACCCGGCCGCTGCGCGCCGTCGAGGACCTGCTGAAAACCAGCGCCGAGTCTCCGGACCGGCTCGGCGCAGCCCTACGAGAAGGCCTTGCCCGTGGCCTGATCACATTTCGGGAAATCGAGCGCTTCGAGCTTTATAACTCTCTCAATCAACTGCTGAGGAGTGATAGACACTGATGGAAACGAATCGATATTTAAGACCAGCCGCATTTCACCAGGCACAGGAGGACACGCACAACCGGTTGACAAAACGACGAGTCATAGAACTCCGATATTTGATTTATTCACAGAGGAAGTGGATCTTCTTGCCAATGGCCTGTTTTTTCATATTTCAATCCAACCTGATCTCGCAAGATCTTTCTTGCCTTACGATTCAGGCCGAGCGTGGAGATGCAAGATCCCAGTATCATCTTGGTAAAGTTTACTTCGATGGAGAAGTAACTGCGCAAAATCTTGAAAAAGCCGTCTTCTGGTGGTGCAAGGCAGCCGAACAAGGAGATGCCGATGCCCAGTGCAGCCTTGGAATTGCATATCGGCGGGGGCAGGGAGTTCAGATGGATCTCGAGGAGGCTGTAACTTGGTGGCGAAAAGCAGCTGAGCAGGGAAATTCAGACGGACAATGGCTTCTTGGATCGGCTTATTACAACGCTGAGGGGGTCAAACGGAATTTCAAGAAGGCTGCTCAGTGGTACCTCAAAGCAGCAGAACAAGGAAACGCCAAAGCTCAAACCGATCTGGGAATGATGTATCACGACGGGTCTGGTATGATGAAGGACCCAAAGCGGGCGGTGTACTGGTGGCAAAAGGCAGCTGAACAGGGGGAAGCCCGTGCTCAATTTCATTTGGGAAAAATGTACTTCAATGGATGGGGTGTCAACAAGGACCTTGTTTATGCCTTTGTGTGGATACGTTTGGCTGCTGCCAACGGTTGGGAGAAGGCACAAAGTTCACTTAGAGTGGTTACCAATGAGCTGACGGCCACTCAACTCAGTGAGGCTGAAATATTGTTTCTTGACTGGTCGAAGAAGTTCGAGAAGTGACTTCAGTGATAAATCTCCCGCCAAAGAGAAAACGCACGCACGCTCATCTAAACAGCTTTGTCATCACATTCGACACGGCATCGGTGACGACCTGATCAGCCAGGTGGGAGTAACGGTCGGTCATGGCGCTGGGGCTATGGCCGAGCAGCTTGCCGGTAAAGATGAATAGTTTACTTTGCCAGATTGTGATAGCCAATCGCGAGGCGTATACGTATAATTTACGTATAAGGAGGGCTTGCCAATGCAGAAGAAACTGACTATCACCCTTGCTGAAGATGTTTATGTCGGCTTGCACCGCCGCATTGGCCGTCGCAAGATCAGCCGGTTCATCGAGGACTTGGTTCGGCCCCAGCTGATCGATGACGACATGGAAAGCGCCTACCAAGACATGGCGCAGGACGATGACCGGGAGCGGGAGGCGATGGAATGGTCTGAGGCCACTTTGGGAGACAGCTTCCATGAAGCGCGCTGAGGTGTGGTGGGTGAACCTTGAGCCTTCTCTCGGAGGCGAGATTCAGAAAACGCGGCCGGCAGCCATCGTCAGCAACGATGCCGCCAACCGGCACCTGAACCGGGTGCAGGTCGTCCCGCTGACCTCGAACGTGGAGCGTCTCTATCCCAGCGAGGCCTATATCACCCTCAATGGCCGACCGGGTAAGGCCATGGCCGATCAGATCACGACCGTCAGCAAGCAGCGGTTGACCAGGCTGGAAGGAACCCTGAGTGCTGATGACATGCTGCGTATCTCCCGGGCAATCCGGATTCACTTGAGTCTGGATTGATCGGGAGGAGATCTGCTGATCGGCTTCCGAAGAATCTTCAGATCCGAATCAAAAAAAATTGAGTTATCCGAACAGCTTGGTCATAACCTTGGAGACCGCGTCCGTGACCACCTGGTCGGCCAGGTGGGAGTAGCGGTCGGTCATGGCACTGGTGCGGTGGCCCAGGAGCTGGCCGATCACCTTGAGCGGGACACCGCTCATGGCCAGGTAGCTGGCGGCGCAGTGACGCAGGTCGTGCCAGCGGAAATCCTGGATACCCGCCTTTTTCAACGCGAACGTGAAGGGACGACGGATGTCGTACGGTCTGTTCCCGTCATGCGAGGGAAAGACCAGGTTCGTGTCGATCCGGCGGACAGTCCGCAAGGATCGCAGGGCCTCCTGGGCTGCTCCGACGAGCGGCACGCCCCGGCGCTGCATGTTCTTGGTGATGCCGAGCGTGATCCAACCGCGCTCGAAATCCACATCCTCCCAGGTCAAACCAAACTGCTCGCCCCGCCGCATACCGGTCGTCAATGCAAGCATGACTGCCGGATATAGGTAACCGCAGCTGCTGTCACGGCAGGCCTCCAGCAGAGCGGTCAGCTCATTGTTGGAGAGAAAGCGCACTCGTCCCGGACTCATGCGGGGCTTGTCCACTTTACGCATGGGGGAATCCGCCAGCCAGCCCCACTCCCGGACCGCCACCGCAAAGAGGTGGCTCAGGATGTTCAGGTAGTGCCTGGCGGTCTGCGGCGAGACGCCGCCACCCTGCAACGCCCGGCGGCCACCGGCGGCATTGCCCGGACCTTCCCGCAGGAGCAAATCACGGTACTCCGCAATCAAGGCCGGCGTGATCTTGTCCAGGGAGTGGTCCCCGAGCCGTTCATTCCACCAATCCAGGCGCGGCAGGATGGTGGGGAGGGTGCTTGGGGACTTTCGGTTCAGTACGTCCCGACGATACCGGCTGATGGCGTCCGACAGGGTGTGCTTGGCCGCTTCATGGCGGGAGAAATGCCGGCCGTCTTCGATCGCCGATTCGATGGTCATGGCCCACTTCTTCGCATCGGTGATCCGGGTGAAGGATGCACTTTCCGGAGGGCACCCTTTCTTCCGCACCTGAACCTGGAAGGTGACGGTTCCATCCGAACGCACCCGCTTCCGGATTGTAGCCATGGTCGCTCCCCCGCTGCGAGTATTGCAGGACCAATCCACCGGTGGCGCCATGTCAAAAAATCAGGGCGGAAAAAGTAATGGCGTCACCATGAGAATTATCTCACTGTGACGCCAGTGTGACAAGGGCGATTTTCGAGATTTAGGGAATCGCCATAACCTATTGATAAGAATGGCGCGCCCGGCAGGGCTCGAACCTGCAACCCCCGGCTTAGAAGGCCGGTGCTCTGTCCGGTTGAGCTACGGGCGCACAGAAGAGAAAACGGATCCGGACGCCGACGTGCAACGGGCCATACCGCCCGCCCAGCATCGGCTCCGGCAGCCGACACCCGACCGGCCGCGTCATTCGACGGGCGCCGGTTCCAGCGGCGGCGCTCGACGGACGCCGGTTCCAGCGGCGGCGCTCGACGGACGCCGGTTCCAGCGGCGGCGCTCGACGGACGCCGGTTCCAGGTGGCGGCACCTGACCGGCGACAGTTAGCAGCGGCGGCAGTCGCCGGCCGCACCGGGCACCGTGCCCGCGTCACAGGCCGAACCGGTCGCCGGGTCCGCGTCGCCGCCCGCCGGCGGAGAGAAATGGTCGGGACAGCAGGATTTGAACCTGCGACCTCCTGCGCCCAAGGCAGGCGCGCTGACCAGGCTGCGCTATGTCCCGCTCGAAAAGATCCGCGCATGAGTGTAGAAGCGGGGGCGGCGTTTGTCAAGGGAAGCGGTTCGGCGCGCGAACCGACAGACAGACGCTCGCTTCGAGTACTTTCATTTGTCATTGATCATTGTTCATTTGTCATTTGGCATTGTGGAGAGGGGCCGAACGCGACTTTGTTGCAGGCAGCCTGAAATGACAAGGGATTTCATTCGTCATCGATCATTGTTCATTTGTCATTTGTCATTCGGCATCGCGGAGACGGACTGTGCCAGCGCCCGGCACGGGCAGTCTCGCCAATCGCAGTGAGGCGCCGGGCGGCGGCGCGCCGCCGCAGCGGATCAGGCGGGAGTCGCCGGCGGATACACCAGCCGCAGTTCGGTGCGGAGGATCCGGAAGAACGCGTCCCGGGCGTGCCGCTCGAGCCACGGCAGGTGCCCGCACCGCTCCAGGAGGATGAACCGGAAGTCCGTCAGGACAGCGGAGAGGGGCGTCGCCACGCCCTCGGCCGGGTGGGAGTCGTAGTCGCCGTGGATGGCCGTGACGGGGCAGCGGACGCCTCTGCCCATCTCCAGAAGGGCGCCACTGCGGCGCAGCGCCTGCATCTCCGGCCAGACTTTAAGAAAGATGCGGGCCTGGTGCGCCAGCACCTCGGTATCGAGGGTCAGGGGATCGAAGGCGTCGGCCCGGGTGGAAAGCTCGCCCAAGCGGGCGAACGCGGCGTCGGCGTCCGGGCAGCCAGGGTCGCCGAACGCCTGCGCCATCGCCTCCGCCTCGCCCCGCTCGGCATCGGAAAGGCGACTCCAGCGGGTGGACTGGATGGCCACCGCATGCCGCTCTTCGAAGACGCCGCTCCCCACCAGGATGAGCCGGCGGACGCTCGCTGGGTGCTGCGCCGCCAGGACGAAGCCCAGCATGGCGCCCCAGGATGAGCCGATCAAGACCAGGGGCGGTTCGCCGGAGGCGGCCAGGACGGCGCGCAGCTCCTCCACCTGGCCGTCCAGCGTGTCGGCGGTCTGGAGCGGCTCCAGCACGCCCCATGCGTCAGACAGCGTGCGGGCCACGGGCGCCATGTAGCCGGGCGCGCCGGGGCCGCCATGAATCACCGCCACGCGGAACGGCGCCCGGCCGTAGGTTCTCAGGTTTTCCATCCTCGCCCCCCTCCCCGCCCCGTCACGCCTGCACTCGCTCCTTCGTGCTCGTGCTCGTAATCGTACTCGTTATCGTACTCCCAATCCGGCGGAGCCGGAACCAAACGATGGCGATTGTGAATTTCCACTCTGTACGTACCGGTGTGTGTTTCAGCACGAAGTTCGGATCGCCACGAGAATAGCCAGGCGCAACCCGGCGAAGCCGGGTAGCGCCTGGACGAGCGGGTATTTTGACAGGCGGCGCGCCCCGGGGGACGGGGCGCGAGGAAGTGCGGCGTTCGCGGCAACCTGTTCTCCGCGCCCCGCGGCCGCGGGGCGCGACCCATACAATGTGTCTTTCTTTCCAGGCGCTGCCCCGCGTTCGCGGGGCTGCGCCTGGCTATTTTCGTTGTGAATGCAGAGACGGTGCGGTCGATGATGGGGTGGGCAACCCGTCCGATGGCGCGGCGAAAATCCTGCCAAAAATTGGCAGAAAAGCGGGAGTAACTGAGTAATCGAGCTCGTGCTCGAAATCGACAGTTGATGGTTGATGGTTGATAGTTAATGGTTGATGGCTTTTCCTTTTGGTCTCGGTGCGTCAAGTTGCGCGGGACAGCATCGACTCGTCGTCCGCTATTTAATCTTTCGGCGACCGCTCCCGCTTCAGGCGACGGCGCCGACAGAGCGCCAGCACGCCCCCCGGCAGGAGAAACCAGACGATGCCGCCCGTCAGGAGCGCGATCCGGGTCCCCGGCGACAGGCGGGCGGAATGGCCCAGGGCGGCGTACACGTACCAGGCCATAGACCAGATCAGCCCCAACCCCGCAGTCGTCGCCAGCAGCGTGGCGCCATGGAGAATGCGGACGGGCCGGCCGGCGCGGACCGCCCGCGCCACGTTCACGACGGCCCACCCCAGAATCAGGGCAAGACCGAGCACCGCCAGAATGACCAGCGGCAGGATTGTCATCGCCTGGCTCCTTACCCGCGCATCAAGGCCCCCCGGCTCACCCAATATACCACGCCGGCGGAGTCGTCACACTCCCCTCCCAGCCGCACCGCCGGCACCGCCAGGCGGTCGTCTTCGTTTTCTCCGCCAGCCACGGCTCGGTGCTGGTCTCGTCGTTCCCTGTACTACTATCTCCAGAATTCTTGACATTTTAACAAGATTTTCATGATCCTTGGTGTGATTCGTGTGGTTCGTGGTTTAGATTCTTTGGGTTGCGGATTATACCCCCGCCTGGTCGGTCCAGGTGACCGTCTCCTCGACATCGTGGACCGTTCGTCGGCACCAGGCGCACCGGCAACGGTTGTCCGGAACGTGGCCCCGCAGCCGACAGATCAGGCCCATGTCCAGCTCCCCCGGCGCTCCGGCCGCCGGCTGTTCACGGTTCCGCGCCCTTGCCCCTGGCCGCCTCATCGCGGATGAGGGCGATGGCGCGGCGGTACTTGGCGATCCGGGCGTGGTCCCGGGCCGTGGGGGCGGCGATGCGGGAGAGGTCGCAGTTGTCCTCGAGGTCGGCCAGCTTCACCTGCCGGCCCACGGGATGGGCGGCCGCCCGCCGCACGAAGTCCTCGTACGACTCACCGGCGCGGCGGGTCACCGCGTCGAGCGCTGCGAGCACGGTCTCGGAAAATCCCTCGGCGCGCAATCCGTCCAGCGTCCACCCGCAGTCCTCGATCACGTCATGGAGGACGCCGGCGATGCGGGTGTCCACCGACTTCAGCCGGAGCATCACCCGCAGCGGGTGAAGGATGTACGGCGCCCCGGCCTTGTCGGTCTGGCCGGCGTGACCGCGGGCGGCGATCTCGATGGCGCGCTCCAGCGATCCGCGGGAAGGCAGGGTGTTCGTCTCAGGCATGGGCAGAATCCTTGGGTGCCGTTTTCGCCCGGGTCCGCTCAAGGGGCATCATGTTCCACCCGAAAAGGATTGGACCGCAGCGGTCCCGCGCAGTGCGGACACGGAAAGGCCAGGTCCGGATGGTCCCAGGCATCGACGCCGAGTGACAACCAAGCCGGGGGTTCCCCGGCCGGCGATCCGGCGCTCCGAAAAGAAGCCAGGGTGGTCAATACGGCCGCGGGCACGGCGCTGAAACGGCCGCACCAGGGGCAGAGCGCTTGCACAACCTCCGATCCATCCTGTCCGGTGGCCTGATCCACGGGTTCCGCCGTGACCCGGGCGGCCCCCATGGGCAGGTTGTACAGCTCGTATACCGTCGGCTGCCCGGCCCGGTCCCCGACCAGCAGCCGACGGCCCCGCAGGGCAATGGCGGCCACGGGCGCCGGATGCGTCGCGACGAGGACGGTTTCGCCGCTGCCGAGGTCGAGCACCCGGATCGTCCGATCCAGACTGCCCGCAACCGCCCAGCGGGCGTCGGGACTCACGGCCAGGGCGATCACCGCGTCTCCGAACGTGTCGTCGGTAAACCGGCAGCGCCTGGCGGGCAGGTCCCATATCCGCAGGGTGTGGTCCCGGCTGCCGGAGAGCGCGGTCCGGCCGTCGGGCGCCACGGCCACCGCCTCCACCCAGTGTCGGTGCCCCTCGAATGAGTCCAGGCAATCACCGGAGTCAAGGCACCAGAGACGTACCCGGCCGTCGGCGTCGCCGGTCAGGGCCAGTCGGCCATCGGGAGTGGGCGCGACCGCGTAAAGGAATCCGCCCGAATTCTCCGCCGCCATGCGCACAGTCCCCGTCGCCATCTCCCAGCGCAGCAGCCGTTTGTCCCAGCCGACGCTCATCGCCTCGCGGCCACCGGGAAGCACGGCCACGGCGGCAACTTCCCCGGCATGGCCGGTGAAGACACCTGTGCACTCGCCGGTGGCGCGATTCCAGCAACGGACGGTGTGGTCCTTTCCGCCCGACAGCAGGGTGCGCCCGTCGGACGTCGCGGCCAGGGCGAACACCGATGCGGTGTGACCGGCGAGTGTCCGGGACCGGGAGGCAACCGGCGTGTCCCATACGGCGATGGCCAAGTCCCGTCCGGCGGTGGCTGCCTGGGCGCCATCCGGCGTCAGGGCGACCGCCTCGATCCAGCCGGCGTGGCCGTCGGGTGGGGGCGGACAGCGCCCGCCGTCCAGGTCCCAGAGCCGCAGGGTGCCGTCCTTGCCGCTGGAAGCGCCGAGCCGGCCGTCGGCGGCCATGGCCACGTTGAGCACGGTCCCCTGGTGGGCGTGGAACACGCGCAGGCATTCACCATTGGCCACGTTCCATAGGCGCACCGTTTCATCGTTGCTGCAGGAGAGGGCCAGCCGGCCGTCGGCGCTCAAGGCAACGGCGTACACTTCCCGCGTGTGGCCGGAAAGGATCCTGACGCACGAGCCATCGGACAGGTCCCAGATTCGCACCGTGCCTTCGCCGCCCGCCGATGACGCCCGTTCTCCGCCGGGGGTGACGGCGACGCCGCGCACCTCTTGGGCATGGCCGGACAGGACGTGCTCCAGCCGCCGGTTCGAAACGTTCCAAACTCGCAACGATGCGCCAAGGCTAGCGGACACCACCGTCCCGCCGTCCGGTGTGATCGACACGGCGGTGATCCGGTGCCGGTGCGAGTGCAGCTCAACCGCATCGCCGCCCGCAAGGTCCACCAGTCGGACCCACTTGTCGGCGCAGCCGAGCGCCATCCGTCCGCCGTCCGGGGTGAGCGCTAGGGCGTAGACCGCTCCCCACGGGCAGTACAGACTGCCGAGCTGTTCGCCGCTTTCCAGATCCCACGTGCGGATACGGTTGTCACCCGAAGCGGCGGTGACCGCCCGCCTCCCGTCGGCGGAAACGGCCACGGCGGCGACAGAGCCGGCGAAACCGCCGATGGTCCGGAGGCACTGGCCGGAGTTGGCTTCCCACAACCGTAGAGTCCCGTCCATCCCGCCCGATACGATTCGCTGCCCATCCGGCGTCATGGCCGCCGCCCAGACCCAGTCGGTGTGGCCGGCCAGGGTGCGCAGGAGGGCGGGACGGGGATTGTAAGGCGGCCGGAACGCGGGCGCCCGGACCAGCAGCGGGGGCGTGGCGCCGTCTGTCAGCAGGTCCGCGGCGGCCTCGGCCAGGGGACCAGACGACGCACTGTTGGCCGCCTGCTGGACGAGATACCCGGGCCAATCTCCGAACAGGGCCAGATCGTGACTCTCGGCGCCAAGGAACTGGGCAAACGCCCGGAGCCGGGAGGCCCGCCCCCCGCCGCCACCGGCCGGGATCGACTCCTCCTTCCGCCCGTCCCGGATCGCCGGCATTCGGGCCGGCGGGACGGCCGGGAGGACGGGTGCCGGCGGGGTGTCGCCGTCGCCGGGAGTGACACGCTGCCGGGCCGTCGCGCGGGCGGCATATTCCGCCGACTCGCGGATCCATCTTCGGCAGGCGGCGGCCTGATCCGCATCCCGCTTCCGCTGGGGCTGGTTCTCCGGCAGGGCGTCCAGGGCGGCGCGGAAGTCCCCAACCAGGTCGTAGATGTCGTCATGGGCGCATCGGGCGGCGATGAAATGGAGGTCGGAGAGCAGAACCGCCAGGTCGTCCCACCGCTCCAGAGCCAGCAGGTGGCGCGCCAGGTGAAGGCGGTTGTATGCTCCGAGCCGGTCCGCGCCGGCGGCATGTTCACGCCAACCCCATTCGGCCAGGCGCCGGTGCCCGTCGGCTCCACTGACGTAATAGGGGCCGGCCCGCCCGGGGTCCTGGAGCCAGTCCAGGAGCGAACGATGAAATGGGCGGATGACCCCGTCCGGCGCGGGGAACAGCCCCGCCACCGCCCGGGCGAACATCGCCCTCTCTCGATCGCTCCAGCCAAACAGTGCAGCCAGATCGGTCAGGGTGAGTGGTTGGCGGGCCGCAGCGATGGCCTCCAGGGCGGGCAGAATATGGGATTCGAAGCGGGCGATGTCGGGAAACTGGCGTTGAAAAAACCGGGCGTAGATCCCGCCCAGGCCTTGGGGGAATTCATCGGTCCGGTCCAGGGACAGCCGGCCTTCGGCCAGCTCGGAGCGGAGCCATTCAGCGTATAAAAACAGACCTTCACTGCGGTGGAGAATAGCGTCGAGAACTGCCGGATCGGGTGCCTGCCCGGTCAGTGCGCCCAGTTCCCGGGTGAGGAACAGACGAATGTCCGCTTCGTTCTCCGACAGGTTGGCGTCGAGAACATATGGCGTCAGGCCCTGGAGGGGGTGTGTGACGGCCGGATCCGGTCGACTGGTGAGGATCAGCCGCAGCCACGGCGGGGTCTTCAGGAACTCGGCGGCGATGAATTCGGCCAGTTCATTGCGGCCGCCGCTGGTGGACTCGTCCAGGCCGTCGATGAGGACGACGACGGTGCGGTCCGGCACAGGAAATCCGGCCGACAGCGGTTGGACCACGAACAGATCGAACAGGGTCTGGGCATTCGAATCAGGGATTGCCGCTTCGAGGGGCAAGGCGGCCAGGCGGTTCTGGTAATCCGGCAATTGCGAGCTGAGCTGGTAGGCGATGGACAGGACGGCTCGCCGGGGATCGGCCTTGAGTGCGTGCCCGTGGCGGCACAGGTGGAAGGCGGCCACCTCGCGCCGTGAGGAGCAGAGCCAGGCGGAGAGAGCCGTTTTTCCGGCGCCGGGCGGAGCCAGGATCCAGAAGATCCGCCCCGCCGACGAATCGCCCAGCCATTCGGTTATCCGATCGAGAATCCACCGCCGCCCGGTGAATCGGGACAGATGCTGGAGGATGTCGGCCTCGAACGGCAGGGGTTGAAGCAGTTGGAGCAGGCGGGCCTGGGAATGGTTGGCGGGCGGGTTGTCCTGCTCCAGCGCGTCCGCCAACTGGTTGAATTTGTAGTCATATCGCTCGTTGCGCTCGGGCAGAGGGAGACAGTCCTTCATGTCCAGCCACTGGATCCGGCAGATGGACAGCGGCGGCTCACACCACACCACCATGACCGGAATGAGGGGGAGCCGCCGCTCGAGGGCGCGGCTGATCTCGTTCAGGCAGTAACCGTCGGGCCGGCGCACGGAGTGGGGGGTCATCAGGAGGATCAGACGACCCCGGCCCGGATCGGCCGCGGCCCACTCGAGACCCTCCTCGATGTAGCGCTCCCAATCCGACCCGGGCCGCAGCCGATCCAGGTCGAACCAGACCTCGTGGCCGCGGGAGACCAGGTCGGTCTTCAGCCGGGCGGCGAGCTGGGCGTGTTCGTCATGGCCGTAGCTGATAAAAATCCGGCGGGAAACCGGTTGCGCAATTCCTCCAAACTCGTGGCGACAGTCTTCGCAGATGTAGACCTGCCGCTTGGGACTGAACAACACATCCCGCGAATTGCAGGCCGGGCAGAAAAAGGATGGTTCGGGCGGCGCCATGTTGCGCCCATTCTACGGAACATTCCATGGCGCCGTCAATGGATGCGCAGCCGCCGGGCAATACCGCCACCCGGGCGGCGGATCATTCCGCCTTGCGAAAGCGGGCGCCCAGCAGCACGCCCGCGGCGCCGAGGAGCGGGTTGAGCAGCGTCAGCCATGTGGGCTGCTGCGCCATCTGCATCGCGTCGAAGTTGGAAACCTCGGCGGAGCGCGCCGCCGGCACCGGCTCGCCGGAGTGGGTGAACTCCATGGCCGCGACGGCCAGGCCCAGCGCCACCACCACCACGACCAGCGCGATCACCGCGGCGCGGCGGCGCCCGATGAGGGCGCACACCCAGCCGCCGACCATCGCGGCGACAACGCTCAGGACGACGCTCGCCGCGATCCAAAGCGTCGACACGTCGAAGGATTTGGGCTGGAAGGAGCCCTCCGGGCCGATGACCAGGTAGGCCGCGGAGAACGTGGCGAACACAAGCACGGCCATGGCCAGGTAGCCGGCGATGACCGCCAGAATGATACGCAGCATGGGCAGTCTCCTCGATAACGGAATGGGTGAAAGCCACCCGTTTGGATGAACGCGGCCGGCCCGCGGTTCCACATTCCGCATCCTGTCCGATCCGGATTTGCGCTCGCGGCGCGATTGTGCTGAAATAGACGGCAGGACCACCGTTCCCACACGGCCCGACCCGGCTCACGACCCGTGGATCCCGACAGGAGGGAGCGCCATGAACGACACCGAACGCCCCGATCGCGACGCCCGGATGCGGGAGATTCTGGCGCTGGCGCGCCAGGTTCCCGAGGACGTGCGCGACGATTTTCTGCGCCTGACCTGCGGCGGCGACGCCGGGCGGCATCTCGAGATGACCCGTCTGCTGGCGGGACCGGCGGACACCGCCGCGGCGCCGCCGGACGCCTCGCCGCCGCCGCCCGGGGGCGTGACGGACTTCGCGCCCGGCGACCGGGTGGGCCCCTACCGGATCGTCCGCACGCTGGGCTCCGGCAGCATGGGGACCGTGTTCCTGGCGGAGCAGGAGCAGCCGGTGCGGCGCCTGGTCGCCATGAAATTCATGTTCCGGAGCTCCCCGGACCCGGCCGTGATCACGCGGCTGCAGGCGGAAAAGCAGGCCCTGGCGCTGATGAACCACTCGGGCATCGCCCGGATCTACGACGCGGGCGCCACGCCGGAGGGGCTCCCCTACTTCGTGATGGAGTACATCGCCGGCGAACCGCTGACGGCATACTGCGACAACCGGAAACTGCCGCTGGCCGAGCGCCTGCAACTCATGATCCGGGTCTGCCAGGCGGTTCAGCACGCCCACCAGAAGGGGATCATCCACCGGGATCTCAAGCCGTCCAACATCCTGGTGCACGAGGAGGACGGCCGCCCGGTGCCCAAGATCATCGATTTCGGCATCGCCAAGGCGATCCAGCAGGAGCAGGACGCCGCCGCGGCCGACGCCACCCACTCGGGCGGCGTCGTGGGCACGCCGGCCTACATGAGTCCCGAGCAGATCACCCTGGGCGAGGACGTGGACACGCGGACGGACATCTACGCCCTGGGCATGACGCTGTACGAGCTGCTCACCGGCCGGGGCCCGTTCGAGTCGGAAGGGGCCAATTTGTACGAGTTGCTGTTCGCGGTGCTGGAAAAGACGCCACCCCCGCCGGCGGAGCGACTCCGGGCGCTGGGCGCCGGGCAGGCCGAGGCGGCGGCCGCGGCCCGGCGGACATCGCCCCGGGCGCTCCAGCAGGCCCTGGCGGGCGACCTGCGCTGGATCGTGAACCGGACCCTGCAGAAACAGAAGCAGGACCGCTACGCGTCCGCCTCCGAGCTGGCAGCCGACCTGGAACGCCACCTGCAACGGCAGCCGGTGCTGGCGGCGCCGCCCGCCGGCTACCGGGCCGGCTGGTACCGTTTCCGGCAGTTCGTCCGGCGGCACATCGTGGGCGTCGCCGCGTCGGCGGCGATTCTGCTGCTGCTGTCTGGGATCACGGCGGTTTCGGTCCGGTTCGCGGTGGTCACCTCGCAGCAGGCGCGACAGATCCAGACGGAGCGGGACCGCGCCGAGACCATCACCCGGTTCCTGCTGGACATCTTCCAGTTCGCCAACCCGTACGACGCGCGGGGGGGCGAGATCACCGTCCGGCAGCTCCTGGACCGCGCGTCGCGGCGCATCCGCTTCGAGCTCGACGCCCAGCCCCGGCTCAAGGCGTCCCTGCTCGAGGCGGTGGCCAGCACCTACGCCGGCCTCGGGCTCTACGCGCCGGCCCGGATCCAGCAGGCCGAGGCGCTGCGAATCGTCGAGCGCGAGCTGGGCCGCGGGCACGAAACCACGGCGGCGGCGCGGGGCCGGCTGGCGGACATCGAGCTCAAGGCGGGCAACCTGGCCGCGGCCGAGCGACAGGTCACCGCGGCCCGCCACGCCCTGGAAGCCCGCGGGTTGACGCACGACGCCCGGTATGCCGCCGTCCTGCAATCGCAGGCGCTGCTCCGCAAGGAGCAGGGCCAATACGCGCCCGCCGCGGAATTGCTGGCGCGGGCCGTGGCCATCAACCAGGCCGCCGGGCCGGCCTCGGCCGAAGCCGTGCGGAGCAACTGGCATAACCTGGCCAACGTCTACATCGAGCAGGGCGACTACGGCCGGGCCGGAGAGCTGATGCAGCGCGTGCTGGAAGAGAAGCGGCACGTTTATCGCAGCGCGCACCCGTCGCTGGCCCAGAGCATCAACGACCTGGCGGTGATCTGGCTGGGACAGGGGGATTTCGCCGCCGCGGAGCCGCTGGCGCGCGAGTCCGTCGCCATGTTCCGCCAGACGCTCGGAGAAGAGAACCCCGAGCTGGCGCACGCTTTGAACAACCTGGCCTCGGTGCTGGCCAATCAGGGCAAGGCGGAGGAGGCCGAAGCGTGCCAGCGTGAAGCCCTGCGGCTGCACGAAGCGTTCCTGGGCCCGGACCACTACATCACGGGCAAGAGCACCTACAACCTGGGATTCATCCTGGACGGCCGGAACGACGCCGAGGCCGAACGCCTGTACCGGCAGGCGGTGGAACTCCTGCGCCGCAGCGTCGGGCCCGGTCACGTGGAAGTGGCCACCGCCCTGCACAACCTGGCGGCCAACCTTGACCGCCAGGGGAAGTACGCGGCGGCCGAGGCGGCCAGCCGCGAGGCGCTAACCATTTTCGGCCAGGCCGTGGGGGAGGCGCACCCGCTGTTCAGCGTGGTGCAGCGGGGGCTGGCCCGGATCCTGCTGGACCGCGGTCGGCTCGACGAGGCCGGCCGGCTGCTGCACGAGGCGGCGGCCCGGCTGGAGACCGCCTTCGGTCCGGATCACTGGCGGGTGGCCCAGGTGCGCAACGACCTGGGCGAATACCTCTGGCGGACGGGCGAGCGGTCGCGAGGCGAGGCGATGCTGCGGGAATCGTACGAGGCGCTCCGCGACAAGAAGGGGCCGGACGACTACGACACCCGGATCGCCGCCGAGCGCCTGGCGCGAGTGTACGCGGCCACCGGCCGCCGACAACAGGCCGAAGCGTTGAAACGCTGAGCCAACCGAAAGGAAAGCCGTCGCCCGTTCCAAATCATCGGGACCGGCTTCCAACCGCTCTGTCGGTGTGATCAGTCTCGGTCGAGGACAATGGCCTGGACAGGGCAGGCGTCGGCGGCTTCCTGCGCCGTGGCCGTGACGCCCAATGCCGCGTGGTCGGGGTGCCTCGCCACGGCCACGTCGCCCGCCATCTCGAACACCTCCGGGCAGAGGTCCGTGCACAGGGTGCACCCGGTGCACAATTCGGGATCCACGTACGCGCGGTTGCCCATGGCGGCCTCCTCGTCAAAAACATCAGGATGATTGTAGCATGACCGGGCCCGGCGCCGGCGGACGCGGTCCGGTTGACGACCGGTCAGTACTCGTCCGGGGGGATCGGCTCGATCCTGAGCAGAACCGACGGCCCCAGGCGCTCGGTGGAAATCCAGAACACCGGCCGGGCGCCGCTCGGGATGCGGCTCATGTCCGGATAGGCGGGAACCCGGTGGAGGGCGCGTCCCGTGGCGAAGGTCTCGTTGATGCACCCGCGGATGGCGCAGCTCCGGCAGTGCACGGTCCGGCCACAGCCGCCGGGCTCGCGGGCGTGGCGGCATTCCAGGGCGTCGCCGCCCAGCAGCCCCTCGAGGGCGGCGGGATCCTGACCCGCGAGGTCGCCGGCGGCGGCGTTGGCGGCGTGGATCCGGCCGTCGTCATCGACGAGGAACACCGGGCCGTCCAACCGGTCCAGAAAGGCCCGCATGGGCACCTGCCGGTGGACCAGGAGCCGGTCCACGCAGTCGGGGCACACGCCGTAACTGACGGGCGCGTCATCGGGGATGCCGTTTTCCGGAGCCGTCAGTTCCCGGCTGCACCAGGCGCAGTGCGTTCTCACCATGACTTGCGACTCCCTCCGCCGCCGATCGTTCCACCGGCCGGCTATAGCCGGACCGGGACCCAGAGCAGGGTGAACCCGAGCACCTGGATGTCGGTCTTCTCCAGCCGGACCGGCAACGTCTCGATCTCCTCCACCCGCCGGTTCGCCTCCTGCTCCAGTCGGGCGATCTGCTCGGCCAGCTCCTTCTCCATGGCGGCGACATCGGCCTCGAGGTCTTTCACCAGTTGGGATTTGGCCTCGACCGATTGGGCGCTGGCGGAAGTCATCCGGCGTTTGGTCATGGCGCCGGAAAACGCCCGCCGGCTGCGCGACCCCAGGAACATGCCCAGGATGCTCTCGCCGGCGCTGATCAGCTCCTCGTTGCGCCGCGCGGCGTGGGCCTGCTCCTTGTGGGCCAGCTCGATCCGGGCGCGCTGCAGGCGGTCGCCCAGGGTGTTCAGCTTCTTCTGGTAGCGGTTCTTCAGCGCCCGGACCTCGGCGTCGGCCTCGTCGTCGGCGGCAGCGCGGCAGCGGGCGACGAACGCGTCGCGGCTCTCGCCGGGCTGCGCGACCAGTTTCAGGGCGGCGTGGCGGTGCAGTTCGATGGATTCCTCGCGCCAGACGTCCTCGAGCACCGTGTTCGTCAGGGCCGCCTCGGCCTTCCGGTCCTGCCATGAGGCCGCCACCGGGGCGAAGCGGGCGCCGGCCGCCGGCGGCACCGACAGCGGGGCGCCGGCCCAGACGGCGCTCAGGTTCTCCCAGACCGGTGTCACGGCCGCGTCCAGCGGACCGGCGGCGCGGTAGAATTCGTGCTCGGCGAAGAAATGGTGGCGTTCCTCGTCGAAGACCGCCTTCACCCGAGCCAGGACGTACGGCGCGTAGCGAAAGGGGAGCGCCTCGGGCACCGCGACTTTCGGGAACAGACTTTTCATCTCCTCGTAGTGGGCGGAGCCCGGCGCGAGGTAAACCCGCGGCCAGTTTGAAAACACCTGCGGTTCGGCCGGCAGGTCGCCGTCCAGGGCCGCGGGCGCGGACGGGGCGGGGGCGGACGGCCCGGCGGACGCCGCCGGACCCGCCGCCGCCGCGGGCGGCGGCGCCGCTTCGGTCGCGGACGGCTTCTGCAGCACGCCCGTCGTGTACAGCGATGCCACGTTGACCAGACTCATGGGGCCGGCCAGGTAGCTCATGGCCCAGCGAGTCGTGATGAAAGCCAGCGCCGCCTCGTGGACGTTCTTGACCAGAAACTGACGCTTCTGGAGCGCCGACATGGCCGCGTCGGTTTCGGCGCGGCCGGACCCGCCGCCGGCCAGCTCGAGGCCGTCCAGGAGGCGGGCCTTGTCGCCCTCGGCCTGGAGCCGACCGATGAACCAGGTGCCCATGTTGGTGAGCCCCTTGTAGTCCACGTCCACGGGGTTCTGGGTGGCCAGCAGCACGCCCACGCCGAATGCCCGCGCCTGTTTCAGCAGGGTCAGGAGCGGTCCCTTGGCCGCCGGGTTGCGCGGGTACGGCGGCGCGTAGCCGGCGATCTCGTCGAAGTAGAGGAGCGCGCGCAGGGCGTCGGAACCCTGTTGGCGCCGCATCCAGGCGACCAGCTCGTTGAGCACCGCGGCGACGACGAACATCCGCTCGGCGTCGCTCAGATGGGCCAGGTAGAAGATGTTGCACGGCGCCCGGCCGCCCCGCTCGGCCAGCAGCGCGTCCATGGCCAGGGGCGAGCCCTGGCGCCACAGGGCGAAGGAGGGCGCGGCGACGATGCCGTTGAGGGTCATGGCCAGCTTGCGCCGCTGGGCCGGCGGGTACAGCTCGTCCACCGGAAAGATGCCCAGCTTGGTCACCGGCGGCGACTGGATGGCGCCCAGCAGCGACTCCAGCGTCACCTCGTGCCCCTGACTCCAGAAGAACTCCAGGATGTTGGCGAGCAGGATGTGCTCGGGGCTCTGGATGGGATCGGCCTCGATGCCCACCAGCCCGAGCAGGGCCGCGGCGGCGCCGGAAACGCGGTCGGCGCGCCGCTCCGGATCGGCCAGGTCGCCGCGATCCGGCTGGAGCATGCTCAGGACGTTCAGCGGTTCGCCCGCGGAGGAGCCGGGGGTGAAGACGCGGAAGGCGGCCTGCTCCCGGAGCTGAGCCAGCCGTTCGGGCCCGACGGTCCACTTGGCCAGCCCGTCGCGCCACGAGGCGGCGGTCTCCGCCGCCAGTTGGGCCGGCTCGCACCCGCGCCGGCGCGCCTCGGCCGCCGAGACCCAGGGGGCGAACGCCGCCGCCTCGAATCCGGGGAACTGGAGGCACAGGTTGGCCAGGTCGCCCTTGGGATCGAGGATGACCAGCGGGATCCGCTGCAGCAGCAGCTCCTCGAGCAGGATCAGGGCCAGGCCGGTCTTGCCGCTGCCCGTCATGCCCACGATCAGGCCGTGAGTGGTCAGGTCGTCGGGATCGTAGTGCCAGGGTCCCTTGGGCGCGCCGCCGGGCGCGTCCAGCGAAGCACCCACGTACAGTTTGGCGTTGGCCATGGGTCACCTTCCTCGAGGTCCGGATTTGCCAACCCCCAGTCTATCCAATTTTCGACCGGCAATAAATCAGAAATCGCGCCGGTCGGCGCACCGGACTGCCGTCCGCTTCTCGGGGCCGCCGCCGGGTCCGGGCCGGGGCATCCGGATCCCGGCGGCGGGATCAGCCGCGGTCACGGAGGGCTTGCTCCGACCACTTGCGATTGTGCTATAATACGGCTTACCATCGCTGGGCTGTAGGTGACGCCGAAGCGTCACAGGTGAACATGGCGGGGACTCCGGCGAAGCGCTCTCGGACAAATTGCGATCGACTGATTGGAATCCTGATCGGACAGAATTCATCTGACACTTCACATGGTCCGGCAGCGCCTGCGGCCGGCTGAAACTCGGGCGGACTGGATGCGCACATGTCGAACAACTGGAAGGTCCAACGGAAGGAAGGGCGGGTGTCTATCCGGGTGCCCATGACCATGGAGTTCATGGATGAGCAGGACACCATCCGCTCGGTGGCCATCATCGCCGAGAACGTGTCCCGCAAGGGATTCCGCTTCACGTTCGAGGATCTTGACGGCCTGCCCGTTGAGTTCAAGGTGGGCCGCGAGTACGAGGTCAACCTCTCCTTCGGCCGCAAGAAGGTGAAGGGCATCATCGCCATCGTCTGGAAGAACGCCGACACGCACGGCGCCGCGTTCATCGAACGGGAGAAGGGCTGGGTGGTGAACTAGCGCCGCCCCCGCCGGGCCGCCCGGCCGACCGCCATTTGTTTTTTCCCATTGTTTCCTATACAATACCCGCTTTCGGATACCGACACGCCGAGGTGTTTCATGATCAGTTGCGTGCGGGGCACCCGCGACATCCTGCCCGACGAGATCCACCTGTGGCACCTGGTGGAGCGGGAGAGCGCCGCCATCTTCAGCCGGTACGGCTTCGAGGAGCTGCGGCTGCCCATCTTCGAGGTGACCGAGCTGTTCGCCCGCGGCATCGGCGACACCACCGACATCGTCGAGAAGGAAATGTACACCTTCGCCGACCGGAACAACCAGTCGCTGACCCTGCGACCCGAGGGGACCGCCTCGCTGGTGCGCGCCTACATCCAGCACCAGCTCTACAAGGACGGCGGGACCCGAAAGCTCTACTACGCCGGTCCCATGTTCCGTTACGAGCGGCCGCAGAAGGGCCGCTACCGCCAGTTCTACCAGATCGGCGCCGAGGTGCTCGGCCCCGACAGCCCCGGCGTCGAAGCCGAGGTCATGGACATGCTCATGCTGCTCATGGAACGGCTGGGCATCCGCGACACCCGCCTCTGGATCAACTCCATCGGCTGCCCCGCCTGCCGGCCGGCGTTCCTGGCCGTGCTGCAGGAGCGGGAGCAGGCGGCGGCCGGCCGGCTCTGCGCCGACTGCGTCCGCCGCGTCGCCGTCAATCCCCTGCGGGTGCTGGACTGCAAGAACCCGGACTGCCAGGACACCATCAACGCCCTGCCGAGCATCCTCGACTGCCTGTGCGCCCCGTGCCGGTCGCACCACGAGCGGCTCAAAAAGTACCTGGGGCTGCTGGGGATCACGTACAGCGAAAATCCCCGGATGGTCCGCGGCCTGGACTACTACGTGAAGACGACGTTCGAGATCACCTCCGGCGCCCTGGGCGCCCAGAACTCGCTGCTGGGCGGCGGCCGCTACGACGGGCTGGTGGAGCAACTGGGCGGGCCGCCCACCCACGGCTTCGGCTTCGCCCTCGGCCTGGACCGGTTCGTGCTGGCCCTGCCCGAAACGGTGCGCGCCGGCTTGCGGCCGGTCCAGGACGTCTACCTCGCGCCGCTCGGCGAGGCGGCCCTGGAGCTGGCCCAGGTGGTGGCCGCCCGGCTGCGCCGCGCCGGCGTGGCGGTGGCCCAGGACTTCCAGGACCGCAGCCTGAAGAGCCACATGCGCCACGCCGACCGCCTGGGCGTGCCCCGCGTGGTGATCATCGGCGACACGGAGGTCCAGACCGGCCAGGTCGCCCTCAAGAGCCTGATCACCGGCGAACAGATCCTGGTGCCGCTGCCCGAACTGGAGGCCGTCCTCCGGCCGCGGCCCGCTGAGAAGGAGTGACGCGATGAGTTTGCGCACGCACACTTGCGGCGAACCGGACCTCGAACTCACGGGGCAGGAGGTGACGCTGGCGGGCTGGGTGCACGCCCAGCGCGACCTCGGCAGCCTCATGTTCCTGCAGCTGCGCGACCGGTACGGCCTCTGCCAGGTGACGTTCTACCGGGACCGCGACGCGGCGCTCTACGAGCGGGCCGCCGCCCTGCGGTCGGAGTTCGTCATCCGCGTCCGGGGCCGGGTGGCCGCCCGGACGCCGGAAAACATCAACCCTGACATGCCCACGGGCCGGGTGGAAGTGGTCGCCGACGAACTGGAGGTGCTCAGCCCGGCGGAGTTGCCGCCCTTTGAGATTCAGGACGAGGTCCGCGCTTCCGAGGAGCTGCGCCTGAAGTACCGCTACCTCGACCTGCGCCGCGCGCCCATGATCGCGAACCTGGTCCTGCGGCACCGGGTGGCTTTGGAGATCCGGCGCTACCTCGACGAGCAGCGCTTCCTGGAGCTCGAGACGCCCTTCCTGACGCGCTCGACGCCTGAGGGGGCCCGCGATTACCTCGTCCCCAGCCGGATCCACCACGGCAAGTTTTACGCCCTGCCGCAGTCGCCCCAGCTCTTCAAGCAACTGCTCATGATCGCGGGCCAGGACCGCTATTTCCAGATCGTGCGCTGCTTCCGCGACGAGGACCTGCGCGCCGACCGCCAGCCCGAGTTCACCCAGGTGGACATCGAGATGAGCTTCGTCACGCGGGAGGACATCATCGCCCTGCTGGAGCCCATGATGCAGCGGGTGTTCCGCCTGGCGGGCGTCGAGACGCCGGCGCCGTTCCCGCGGATGCCCCACCGCGAGGCGATGGCCCGCTACGGCTCCGACCGGCCCGACATCCGCGCGGGAATGGAGATCCACGACCTGTCGGACTGTTTCCGCGACGGGCCGTTCGCCGTGTTCGCGCGGATTGTCGCCGAAGGCGGCTGCGTCCGCGGTCTGGCCATCCCCGGCGGCGCGAAATACTCCCGCAAGGACCTGGACGGGCTGCAGGACGTGGTCAAGTCCTGCGGCGCCGCCGGCCTTGCCTGGATCCGGCCTGACGACGGCAAGTGGAAGTCGTCCCTGCCGGCCGCCGTCCCCGACGCCGTGAAGGAGCGCGCCTTCGCCGCCGCGGGCGGCGGCGCCGCCGACGCGCTGGTCGCCCTCGTGGCCGGCCCCTACAAAACCGTCTGCGAGGCCCTGGGCACGCTCCGCCTCCACGTGGCGCGACGCGAGGGCTGGCTCGACGACCGCGACTTCCGCTTCCTCTGGGTGGTGGACTTCCCCATGTTCGAATACGATGCGGCCGACGGCAGGTACTACGCCTGCCACCATCCCTTCACCGCCCCGGCGGACCCCGATTACGCCGATCCGGCGGCGGCGCTGGCGCAGGCGTACGATTTGGTGCTCAACGGCACCGAGATCGGCGGCGGCTCCATCCGCATCCACCGCGAGGACGTCCAGCGCAAGGTGTTCGGCACCCTGGGCATCGGACCCGAGGAGGCCCAGGAGAAGTTCGGCTTCTTCCTCGAGGCGCTGCGCTACGGGACGCCGCCCCACGGCGGCATCGCCCTCGGTCTCGACCGGCTGGTCATGGTGCTGGCCGGCGGCAAGTCGATCCGGGATGTCATCCCGTTCCCCAAGACCACGTCGGCCATGTGCCTGATGTCCGGCTCACCGTCGGCGGTGGCGCCGGACCAGCTCCGCGAGCTGCACCTCACGATCCCCGGGGGTGGTGATGGACAGTGACATTCAATTCCTGAAGCAGTCCGAGCTGTTCAAGGGACTGCCCGACAACCTGCTGGAAGACGTTCTCCGCCGCGGCGTCATCCGCCGCCTGGGACCGGGCGAACTGCTGTTCCGCGAGGGCGACCCGAGCAACAGCCTGTTCGTGATCCGCGGCGGCGTCGTGGAGGTCCTGAAGGCCAAGCCCACCGACGCCCAGCCCACGGTCGTCGCCTACCTCACCACGGGCGAGTGTCTCGGGGAGATGGCCCTGATCACCGGCCGCCCGCGGTCGGCCTCGGTTCGGGTGCCGCAGCAGGCCGAGCTCCTCGAGATCCCGCCGGAAGCCTACGAAGAAGTCATCCTGAGCAACAACTTCTTTCTCCGGCGGCTCTGCGAGCTGCTGGCCTGCCGCCTGGAGAGCGCCGACACGAAACTGGCCTCGAGCCAGGCGGGGAAGGAGCTGCGGGGCAGCCTGCAGTACTTCGACATCGCCACCGTGATGCAGACGCTGATCAACTCGGGGCAGAACGGCGTCATGGTCATCGAAACGCCCGACAAGCGCCGGGCCGAGGTGGTGTTCGCCGCCGGCAAGGTCCTGTACGCGAAGATCGGGGTGCTGGAGGGCGAGGAGGCCTTCTACCAGATCTTCCAGCACGACCTGACCGGTGAATTCATTTTCCGGGGCGAACAGGTGGACTCGTTCACCTTCGAGGCGCCCATCGTCAAGAGCCCCATGAACCTCCTGCTGGAAGCCATGCGGATGAAGGACGAGCTGCTGGTGTTCACCACCGAGATATCCGACTTCGCCCACGTCTTCCGGCCGACGCGCCCCACCCTGGACTGGGACGACGAAGAGTCACTCGACAGCGCCCTGCTGATCTGGATGAAAATCATCGAAGGTGCCAGTCTGGCGCAGATCCTGGCCGACGTGCCGCGCTGCACCTACAACACCCTGGCCATCATCCGGCGGATGCAGGACCGGGGGCTCATCCGCTGATGCCCGCCTGGCTCAACCTGCCCAACGCTCTGTCCGTCAGCCGCGTGGCCGTGCTGCCGCTCATGGTGCACGCCATGGCCGGCTCCCACCGGACGCTGCTCCTGGCCCTGGTCGCGTGGGTGGCGCTGAGCGACTTTTTTGACGGGCTGGCCGCCCGCTGGCTGGGTCAGGTTTCGGACATTGGGAAGGCGCTGGATCCGGCGGCGGACAAGATCTGCGCCCTGGTCCTGAGCGCGGCCCTGGTCATCTACACCGATTTCCCCGCGTGGGGCATGATCCTGCTGTATGCCAAAGACGGCCTCATCGCCCTGGGCGGCTGGATCATCTCCCGCCGGGAGCGGGTGCCCGTCATGCCCAACTTCTGGGGCAAGGCCGCGACGTTCGCCGAGATGGTCGCGTTTTTCGTCTTCGCCTTCGACCTCGAGCCGCTCAAACGGGACGCCCTCTGGACGATGACCGGCTTCGTGGTGGTGTCGTTCGTTTCGTATGCCGCGATTTTTCTGGCCGTGGCGCGCGGCCGGCGCCGCGTGGCCGACATCGTGGCCGCGTACGGCAGCTACGGCCTGCCCCGGGGCGACCGGGTGCGGGAACGCTGGATCCGGGGGCTGATCCTGGCCCTGTGCGCCGGCCTGCTCCTCCGGCTGGCCTGGCTGATCGCCACTCATTGGACGACACTGCGCGTGCTCGGCTGATGGGCACATTCCCCGGAGGCCGGTCGTGCCGGCGGCCGTTCGCCCCTGCCCCTTTTTCAACCTGACGACTCATCCCCGACAAGCCCGGGCGTCACCCCTGAACGGGCCGTCGGAGCGGTCGTCGATCAATGTTCGAAGAAAACCCCGCCGGGGGACGCGATGTCCACCCCGTCGGTGCAGATCGTGCTCCGGGTGGGAATCGGGTGATCCCACCCGTTGAACCGGATGCTCATCAACCTGGAGCAGCAGCCGCTCAAGCTCGATTCCTCGATGAACAGGTCGCACTGTTCGTTGCCCATCAAAAAATTGCCGCCGGTGCCGTACAAGACCCCGCCGCCCAGATCGGGCGACGCATCCGCCCCGATGAACACGCCGACGGCGTTGCCGCTCACCGTGCAGTCGGTGATAGTGGAACGTCCGCCGACCAGCTTGATCCCCGCACCGGCGCAGTGGATGAACCGGCACTCGGTGATGCCGACGGTTGACGCGGAGTACAAGCCGTTTCCTTCGGGATTCACGACGGTGATATTGGCGATCATCCCCTTGTCTTCACCCGAGAGGGTATAGCTCTCGGTCATTTCGCCCGGTGTGCCGCCGCCCAGGATGATGACGGATCGGGCGTCAGCGCCTTTGATCAGGGTGCAGTACTTGATCCGGATCGGAAAACGCTCGCCGCTGTCCTCGCTGTAAAGTCCGGGCAGCAGATAGATGGTCCAGCCCCGGTCGGCGACGCTCAGCGCCTTCCGGATGGTCTTGAACGGTTGGGTGAACGATCCGTCGTAGATTGAATCCTGGCCCGTGAGCGAGCTCACGTAGATGGTGTTGGAGTTCCGCCAGGGCAGGATGTCGTGCACCGCGGGCAGAGCGGAAAACAGCGCCCCCTCGATCCGCAGGGCGGCGGCCGCCATGGGCTGGGATGCGGTGACCCTCACGAAACCCTCCAGATCCGTGACGCCTGGAAACAGCGCCGCCGCGGTGAGGAATCCCACGAATTTGCCCTTGGCGGGCACGGGCACCGTGCGCGTGTCCACCACGGTTCCGTCCGCATCCATCAGCTCGAGCGTGGCGTCGCCCGCGACCTTCGACGGGTTGACCAGCGCGATCCCCGTGTCCCGGCCGGCGGCCGCGGCGACGGAGACCGGCAGGATGCTCAGCACATCCGGCTGGGCCGGCAGCACGCCGGTTGAGGCGACGGGGACGGCGTCGACGGTGGCGGCGTACGTCATCGCGACGGCCGTGGGGCCCGGGCTCACGATCATGGCCCAGCCGCTTTCGATGAGGGTGCTCTGGCTGGAGAGAACGACCGTTTGGGTCTGGTGCGGGCCGGTCCACAGATCCACCCGGTTGTAATTGCCCAGATTGGTGGGCACCGTCCACGCGGCGCCGTTTTCACGGAAGAAATAGATGTAGATCCAGTCGGTCTGGTCCGGCACCAGGTTGGTCGCGTTGATCGTGGTGGTATAGCCACCGCCGACAACCACGTGGGGCAGATACTGGACATCCGCGGCGGCGAAAGAAGCCGCCAGCAGAATCATGGTCAGGGCGGCCGCAAGTCTCATGGGGCACCCCCGGGGGAAAGCTGAGCATATTATAACACGGTGACGGCAAGGCCGCCGGACGGCGCGTTACGCATGGTCATGCAATAAAGTGGTAGCTGTCTCGGCGGCTGCGGGCCCGGAGGCGGGATGCGCGGTCTTCTGGAAATCGGGTGCGCCGGGGACGATGCCGCAAGAACCCGCCGCTTCAGAGCGTTTTTCCGCCGTCCATGCCCTGACACATGGAGGTGGACAGGTAGCGCTCCCCGCGGTCGCAGCACACGAAGACGATGTTGCCGGAAGGGATCCGGTCCGCGACCTGGAGGGCCGCCCAGTAGTTGGCGCCGGAGCTGATGCCGCCGAAGAGACTTTCGCGCTGCGCCAGCAGCCGGGTGTACTCGATGGCCTTTTCGTCGGGAACGTAAAGATGCTCGTCCACCCACTGCTCTTCCCAGATGGGGGGGAAGTAGCTGCCGTCCATGTGGAGCAGGCCCTCGATCTTGGAGATCCCCTGGGTGGGCTCGATGGCGATGACGCGGGCCTTGGGATGGGCCTCCCGCAGGCGGCGGCCGACACCCATCAGCATGCCGCCGGTGCCCAGGCCGGTCAGGAAAGCGTCCACCGGCAGGCCGTCCATGTCGGCAACGATCTCGGAGCCGGTGCCGTAGTAGTGGGCCCAGTAGTTGCCGGGATTGCCATTCTGGTTCAGGTAGAAAAACTGATCCGGGTGCGCCGCGACGATCTCCTCACAGGCGTGGATGTGGGAATGGGGGTTGTCCGGCGCGGTCAGGATCAATTCAACCCCGTAGAAATTCATCATGATGCGGCGTTCCCGGCTCTTGGAGGAGGGCATGTAGACGCGGCACCGGTAGCCCATGGCCGTGGCGATCAGGCCCATGGCGATTCCGGTGTTGCCGCTGGAGGCGTCGACGATGATCTTGTCCCGGGTGAGCGTCCCGTTCGCCTCGGCCTGTTCGATGATGTACTTGACGATGCGATCCTTCAGCGATCCGCTGGGATTCATGTGCTCGAGTTTGGCAAACAGGCGGATACCCGGGCGCGGTGACGAACGGTGCAATTCGACGAGCGGCGTATGACCCACCTGGTCAAGGACGGACGTTGGCGACATGATCGATGATACCTCGCTGAAAAAATAAAAGCGCAGTATAGTCCTCTGAACAGGTGATTTCAAGTGTGGTCGCGGAGTTCGCCCGGCTGAGGAGGTCGGGCGGGTCAGCCCCCCGTTGGGCTGCCCGGCGCGGTGGCCGCCGGATCGGATCCGTCCAGGAGGGCGAATCGTCGGCGCGCGCACACCGGACAATCGGGCTGGCGGCCGGCGGTTACGTCGATGACAGTGAACTCGACGGCCCACACGTCCAGTTGGAGAAGAACCGCCGGCAGTTCATCGCGCCCCCCGACGATCGCCCGCATGGCCAGGGCGGCTTCCTGCGCGGCCACCATGCGGACCACCGGGGCGATGACGCCCACCTGGTCGCAATTGGGCACGGTGCCCGGCTCCGGCGGCTCGGGCATGATGCAGCGCAGGCACGGCGTCCGGCCGGGCACCACCGGCATGATCGTGCCCGCCCCCGCCAGCGCCGCGCCGTAGACGTACGGCGTATCGAGCCGGACCGCGAGCTCGTTCATCAGGAAGCGGGTTTCGAAATTGTCGGTGCCGTCCAGGATCAGGTCCATCCCATCGGCCAGCGCCGGCGCCGTGGCGGCGTTGAAGTCCGCCACGACCGCCTCAAGGGCGACCGCCGAGTTGATGGCCTGCAAGGCGTCCCGCGCCGCGACGGCCTTGGGCCGGCGGCCCGCCGCGTCCGCTTCGGTGTAGAGCGCCTGGCGGGGGAGATTGGACAGCTCGACGTAGTCGCGGTCCACGAAGCGGAGCCGCCCCACGCCGGCTCGGGCCAGCGTCTCGAGGATGGAGCTGCCGAGGGCACCGCAGCCCACCACCAGCACGGCCGCCCGCGCCAGCCGGGCCTGTCCCCCGGCACCCACCGGCCGAAAGCGGATCTGCCGGGAATAGCGCTCCGGGTCAGACAGATCAGAAACCATGGGCGGCTTCCTCCTTCGGCGCTTTTTGGTGCGCGGGCCGGCTGTATCCGTTAAGATAGTCCGGGACGCGGTGATTGTAAATGATTCCGTTGAATGCGGAGCGCCAATCATTCATGCCGGAACCGGCGGGACGGCTGAAAATCCGGGATGAGAGCCGGGCGGTCTGGCTGATGTTGGGCAGCAGCCTGGCCTTCAGTCTGATGGATGTCTGCTCCAAGTTGGCGGTCGCCCAGGTGGGGGTGTGGCCGCTCACGTGTTACCGGGGCGTGATGCTGGCCGCGATCATGGCCGCCCTGATCCGGCTGCAGGCGCGGCGCCGGCGCGGCGCGGACGCGTCTTCCGGCTGCCGGCTCGCCGCGGACCGCGCGGCCCTCGCCGGTCACGGCCGCTGGCGCCGGCTGCTGGCCGACCGCAACGCGTGGCTGCTGCTTTCGCGGGGCGTGTTCGGCAGCCTGGGCCTGGTCTGCTATCTTTACGCCATCAGCCGGATGAAGCTGGCGGACGCGGTGATCCTGAACAAGACCAGTCCCGTGTTCGTCATCCTGTTCGCCGCGCTGATGCTGAACGAGCGGATCACCGCCGGCCAGATGCTGGCCCTGGCGACGGGATTCTACGGCGTCTATCACGTGGTCAAGCCCAACCTGTCCATGGAGATGGCGGCCGGACTGGTGGGACTGCTGTCGGCGGTGTTCTCCGCGCTGGCTTACCTGTCGGTCAAAAAGCTGACCGAATGGTTCTCCCCCCTGCATATCGTCCTGTGTTTCGCGGTCGTTTCGGTCGTCATGGCGCTGCCGGCGACCGTGGCCGGGTTCCGGATGCCACCCGCCGCCGGTTGGCTGCCCGTCCTGGGCGTCGGCGTCAGCGCCGCTCTGGGCCAGCTCACCATGACCCACGCCTACCGGCTGGCGCCGGCCGGGCGGATTTCCATCGCCACGTACGCCAACGTGGTTTTCGCGGTGGCCTGGGGCTGGTGGCTCTTCGGCGAGGTGCAGGACGGCCGCTCGCTGCTGGGTGGCGCGCTGATCCTGGCCAGCACCCTGAGTCTGCTGTTCATGGGCGGACGGACGCCGCGCCGGAGCGCGGCGCGTCGTGAGTGATCAGGTCGGATCGGGCGCTTCGCCGGACTCGCGGAGCCGGTGGGTCTCCTCGTCGATGACCCGCAGCGCGTCCAGCACCACCTGGGTGTTGGAGTGCTGGATGCTGGTGACCAGGCCGGCGGGGAGGTTGGGGTCGAAAGTGAAATCGCCGCCCGGCAGCTTGAGCAGGTGGTAGATGGTATCCGCGCCGATGGAGTCCATGTAAGCCGCGTGGATCATCGCCCCCTTGACGAAGTAGATCTTGCCCACCCGGTCGGTGTAGCGGATCTGCAGGACGCCCGTCTTGCGAGCGGATTCCAGCATCTGGATCAGGTCGGCCAGGCTGATCTCCTCGAGCTTGCCCCGCATCAGGTCCAGGTTGCGGTCGGACTTCTCGTCCAGGGTCAGCTTCAGCCGGCGCATCTCCTGGCGGATCCAGTCGTTGCCCTCCTCGAGGTTGAGCCATTTTTCCAGGAGCTGGTACGCCCGGCGGTGATCCTCGTTCTTGAGGAAATTCTGGTACAGCTTGGCGTACATCGAAGTGACGCCATGGATATCGCCGGTGAAGATCTTCAACTCGGCCATCTTCTGCAGGGCGCCGATGTTGTCCTCATCCTCGGCCAGAATCCCGGTGAGCACCTCGGTGATCTTGCTGCTGAATGAATGGTACTGGGATAGATCGAGCAGGTCCAGCAGCTCCACCGCCATTTGGTGGCGCTTGGTGCCCATGGCGCGATCCACGAACCGGAAGATGATCGTGTAGCTGTCCGGCACCATGAAGCTCATCTTGTGGACGAGGTTCTTGAGCTCGTCCTTCCGGTCGAGCTCCAGCAGGATGTCGCCGCGGTACTGCAGCAGCTTCAGGTCGGTCTCTTTCTCTCCCTGGCTCATCGCGTTCCAGTGCACGAGGGCGTCCTCGTAGCTCTGGAGCCGGATGAGAGTCTCGAGAATCATCAGGTTGGCGGCCATGTTGTCCGGCTCGTTCTGGATCACCGTGTAGAGGTGCATGTAACTCTTGGCGTAGTTCCCCTTCTCGAAAAACTTCTGGCCGGCCCGGAAGCTGCACTCGACGGCTTTCGACACGAGCTTCTGCTTCAGATACAGCTCGGCCAGCGACGCGAGGCCTTCAGGGTTCTCGGGCTCGTGCTTGAGCACCTTCTCGTAGTAGTAGATGGCCTGCGACGGGTCGCTCGCGCTGGCGACGGTCGCGGCGCGGAGCAGCACTTGCGAGGTTTCGCTGAAGTGGCCGGCCTTGTGGTGGAGGTCCGCCAGCTTCGACAGGATGTCCAGGTTGTTCGGATCGTGCTGGAGGTACTTTTTATAGAGCGAGATGGCCTTCTGCGTCTCGTTCCCCTGGTCATAGAGAGCGGCGGCTTTTTTCAGCAGGGCCAGTCCGGATTCCCGCTGCTTGAGCCGGATCTTGAGTTCTCCGACCAGGAACAGGATGTCCCTTTCCTCCGGCTCGCGGACCAGGATCTTGTCGAACACGGCCACGGCCTTGTCCAGTTGCCCCTGGGCGACCAGCTTCTCGCCGGACTTCTTCAGGCGCGCCTTGTTGTAGAACAGCATGCTCATCTCCCGCGTTGGTGCACCGGCAGTTCCACGTAGACCGTGGTGCCGAGTCCTTCTTCGCTTTTGGCCCAGATGCGGCCGCTGTAATGCTCGATGATCTCCTGGCAGAATGCCAGCCCCAGTCCGAAACTGACCCGCTGCGTGCCGAAATCGTCGGCTTCGCGGAAGAACCGCTCGAAGATCCGGGGCAGGTGTTCCCGGCTGATCCCGCTGCCGGTGTCGGCGACGGACACCACCATGAACCGGTCGTTGAGGACGGGGTTGAACTGGGCGCGGATCTCCACGTACCCGCCGGACGTGAACTGCAGGGCGTTTTCCACGAGCTGGTTCAGCACGTACTGGAGCTTGTGCCGGTCGCCCAGCACGTTGGGCAGGTCGTCGGGGATGTCCTCCCGGAACTCCAGCCGCTTCATCTGGATGACCGGCAGGTAGAGTTCGCGCGCCTTCGCCAGCAGGTCGCCGAGGGGGAAGGCGCCGTCGACGAAATCGTCGGGCTGGAAATAGCGGGTCGTCGCCGTCTCGAATCCGGCGAGCACCTGGTTCAGCCGGGCGGATTCCTCGCGCAGCACTTCCAGAAATTTATCCACGTTGTCCTTGCTGCTCACGCCGAACTTTTCCAAAATTTTGGCGGCGGTGAGCACGGACGAGAGCGGCTTGCTGGTGTCGGTCCGGAAAGCCTGCAACTGCCGGTAGCGCTCCTGGTCCATCCGGACGATGGGCACCAGCAGGGTTTCCAGCTTGTGGAGGCGGTTCTGGTAATCGGCGCTCTGGGCGGACAGGGTGAGGACCTGCTGCTCCAGTTCCGCCGTCCGCTCGGCGATGATGGTGTCCGTCTGGTGGTCGGCCGCATCCAGCCGCTGAGTCTGCTCCATCCGTTCGAACGCCAGGGAGATGACGGCGCCCAGCCGGTTCAGGAAGCGGAGTTCGTCCGGTCCGTACGCCTTCAGGACGCTGGCTTCGTTGATGAGCTGGTAGAGCGTCACCAGGCCGAATTGGGATTCGGCCGCCCGCAGGGGGACGCTCATGAACGCCATCACATGCAGTTTTTTCAATTGTTCGGCGAGCTCCGCCGGCGGCATCCCCGGCAGGGCGTCCGCGTCATAGGAAAACGCGTTGAAGTAGAACGGTTTCTGCTGCTCGAACAGATGCCGGGCCAGGGAGTCGGTTCCGCTCAGGGGCAGGTTGTCCAGGGGATCCTTGTTGAACCCGGCGATGAACAGTTCCCGCAGCCCGCCGGCGCCGGGATCCAGCCGCAGGATCGAGCCGTACGACGTCTGAAACGTCATCAGGACCGACTTGAACAGCATGCGCGGGAGCTGTTCGGGATCGAACGGTTCCACGAGCGCCTGCGTCACCTGGGTCAGGATGGTCAGCTCGCGGCTTTTCTGCTCCAGTTGGTTCTTGGTGGTGTTCAGGGCGTTGTAGAGCTCGGCCATCTCGATGTTGGTCTCGACGGCCTTCTCCAGCAGTTCCGCCTGGGAGATCTCGTCGCGACTTTCCCGCACCTTGATGTTGTGCGCCGAGGCCTGGAGCTTTTCGCGGAAGGCGGCCTCGGGTTCGGCGACCGGCGCGGCGGTCCGGCTGCCCTTCTGATAAGCGTCGAGCACCGCTTCGAAGCTGCGGTCGATCCGGTCCTCGATCTCGGAGACGGGGAATTCGGGGAACGTCCGGCTGAATTGCCCCAGCACCTGCAGGATCGACTGCTTCAGCGTCTGGAGCACGCCGACGCCGGTGATGGCGATGGCGCCGAAGCTGGGCGCCCGGCGTTCGTTGAGCTGCCGGTCCAGCTCCGCGAGGGAGTGGATCTGCTCCACATCCTGCTTGTTGTACTGCACCACCAGGGGAACGCTGGCGTACGGGATGTGGTTGAGCGCGAGGTTTTCCTTGAGATTGGTGTAGCTCTCGAGATTGGAATCTTCGAATCCCTTCTGGGAATCGGCGACGAACACCACTCCGTCGGTCTTGCTCAACACCGCCCGCCGCGTCTGGTTGTAGCGGACCTGGCCGGGCACGGTGAACAGCTGCAGCTTCAAATCGTAGCCGTTGACCCGACCCAGCTCCAGCGGCAGCAGGTCGAAGAAGAGGGTGCGGTCGTCGCCGGTGTTGATCGAGAACAGCTTGACCGCCTGATTGGGAAACAGCACCTGGTGGATGTAGATCAGATTGGTGGTCTTGCCGCTGAGGGCCGGGCCGTAATAGACGATCTTGAGCTTGATTTCCTTTTCGGCGTGGGAGATCTGCGCCATAGTCCCCTTGCATCCTCGGTTGAACCGTGCACCCGGAGGTCCCCGCGATCCGGAACGGTGGTTCATTATCGCCGGGCCCGCATTGATCTGACTGAAAGAACGTGCCTTAGTGAAACAGAGATATTTTGCCACAGCCCGGGATAAATGGCAACTTTCAGATGAGGGTGGGGAACGAATGGTGGTAAAATCATTCTGTCCGATCCACCTCCGGAGGGCCGGGGTTCTGGGTATCACTCGATTTTTCAGGCACATCAAGGGTTTGAGCATCGGCATGGCCGTCGTGGTCCTGCTGGCGGTCGCCTTCTTTTTCTTCTTCCGCCGAAGCGGCGGCGGGCCGCCCGCTTCCGGCGCCGCCGTTCTCGACCGGGAGGTCACCAGCGACACGAGGGAAATCCGGTACGTCGAGTCGCGGGACGGACGCCCCCTGTTCACCGTCACCGCCCGGAAGAACGTGGCCACCCGGGACGGCGTCAACGACCTGGAGGGGATCACCGCCGTCTATCACGGGCGGCAGGGCGAGCGCCGGGACCGCATCGAAGCCAGACAATGCCGCTACTCGGTGTCGGATCAAAACGTCCGGTTCCAGGGGGACGTGCGCCTCCACTCGGAGGGGTACACCGTGATCACCTCCCGGCTCGATTACGACAAGGCGCGGGAGCAGGTGGTGACCGAGGCGGAGTTCCGGCTGGAGGCCCCGGGGCTCACCGGCCGCGGGCGGGGATTCCGGGTGGCGCTGTCTGAACGCACGTTCCGGCTCACGCGGCCGCTGGAGTTGAAGTACACGCTGCCCGACGAACTGCAGGACCGGCCCGAGGGGCGGGAAGAGTACCTCGAGCTTGCGGCCGGTTCGGGCTGGATCCTCGACGAGGGCCGCACCATCCGGCTGGAGGACGGCGTAACCATGCGCAGCGCGCGCTCCCGCCTGTCCGGCGCCGAGATGGTGATCCAGCTCGACCCGAAACAGCGCGTCCGGGAAGCCGCAACCACCGGCGCAGCCCGGTTTTCGCGGCGCGACCCGGCCGGCGAGTTGCAGCTGGACGGCGGCGCCATCGTCTTCCGGCTGACCCCCGCCGGCGACCGGCTGGAATCGGTGAGCGCCGACGGCGACGCGCGGCTGCGGCTGAACGGCGACGAGTTGTCGGCGGCGCAGATCCGCATCGGCGCGGATTCCACCGGCCGGATCGCCGCCGTTCAAGCGACGGGCGGCAGCCGGTTCGCCACCGTCCGGACCGGCCAGGAGATGACGAGCCGGAACCTCCGGCTGACGATCCGCCCGGACATGCAGCCGGAGACGCTGCAGCTGGACGGCGACGCGGCGATCCGCCAACGCTCCGAGCGGAGTGTCACTCACCTGGCCGGCGGGCGGATCCGGATCGAGTTCCAGGCCGGATCGGCCGCCCCAGCCATCGACCGGATCACGGTCCTCGACCAGGGCCGGGTGACCGCAACCAGCGCCGGCGGCGATGAGTATCAGGCGGCGGCGGACGAGCTGACGATGCGATACGACGCCGTCGGCCGTTTCCCGGCGAAGGCGGAAGGGCGTGGCCGCGGCGACTGCCGGCTTCTGCGTCCGGCCCGGAAGGAGACGACGACCGTTCAGGCCGACCGCTTCCAGGTGGAGTTCTTCCCCGACAGCGCCGACGCTTCGGCATTCGAGGCCGAAGGCAACGTGCGGTTGCGCCGAACGGGGGAGGGCGGCCGGTGGAGCGAGGCCACCGGCCGGTCGCTGATCGGATCGCTCCGGCCCAAGGAGCGCAATCGGATCGAGACAATGGTGCTGAAAGGCGGGGTGACGTACACGGATCCCGAGCGGCAGGGCCGGGCGGCCGAAGCCAGTCTCAAGGACGACCTGCTGCGGCTGAAAGGGGAGCCGCGATTCGAGATCGGCGGCGCCGTCACCCGCGCCGAGACCTTCGTCTACGACGTGGGCCGGCGGACGCTGTCGGGCCAGGGCCCCGTGCAGACGACCATCACGCCGGGCCAACCCGGCGCGAAATTCGACCTGACCGCCCTGGGCAACGGCGAAGGGAAGCGGGAACCGGTCTACCTTCACGCCAGCGGTCTGGAGGGAGACGAAAAGGCCGGACGGCTGGTCTACCGGGGTTCGTGCCGCATGGTCCAGGGGCGCAACATTCTGACGGCCGGCCAATTCGAGATGGAACAGCGCGAGAACCGTTTCAACGCCAGGGACAAGGTCCGGGGGATCTTCTTCGTCAAGGACGGCCAGGGCAAGGAGCAGCGGCTCGAGATCACTTCCGAGCAGATGCGGTACGATCCCAACCACCGGGAAATCCGGTTCGAAGGCCAGGTCAAGACACGGACGGACCAGGGCGTGATGAGCGCCGACGTGCTCGACGGACTCTTCCGCGAAGGCGGCGGTTTGGCCGAACTGGTCGCCCGGGGCAACGTGCGGCTCAACCAGCCCACCCGGACCGCCACCGGCGACCGGTTGCGGCTGGACATGGTGGCCGGCCTGTTCGTGCTCAACGGCGCCCCGGCCGCCGTGGTGGACCGGACCGAGGGCCGCACCACCCGGGGGACGCAATTGACATTCAGCCGGGGGGATGATAAAATCCGCGTGGATTCTGGTTCGCAAATCATTAAAAAAGAATAGTTTAACAGTATGCCCCAACTTCGGACCGAACAGATCACCAAGTCGTACCGCGGTCGCCAGGTGCTGAAGGGCATCGATCTGGAGATCCGCGATTGCGAAATCGTCGGTTTGCTGGGTCCCAACGGCGCGGGCAAGACCACGACGTTCTATATCGTCGTCGGCCTGACCCGTCCCGACGGCGGCCGGGTGCTTTACAACGATGAGGACATCCTGGACATGCCCATGTACCTGCGGGCCCAGAAGGGGATCAGCTACCTGCCTCAGGAGCCGTCCGTCTTCCGGAAGCTGACCGTCGCGGAGAACCTCCTGGCCATCGCGGAGACCCTCAATCTCACCGCCAGCCAGGAGGAGAAGCTTGTCAACGACCTGCTGCAGGAGTTCGGCATCGCCCACCTGCGCAAGAACAAGGCGTACACGCTGTCGGGCGGCGAACGCCGGCGCGTGGAGATCGCCCGCTGTCTCCTGCTGAAACCGTCGTTCATCCTCCTGGACGAGCCGTTCGCCGGCATCGACCCGTTGGCCGTCATCGACATCCAGAAACTGATCGTGCACCTCAAATCCCGGGGCATCGGCGTGGTGATCACCGATCACAATGTCCGCGAAACCCTCCGCATCACCGACCACGCCTACATCATCCACGAAGGCCGGATTTTCCGCAAAGGCACGCCGCAGGAGCTGGCGGCGGACGAGGAAGTCCGCCGGGTTTACCTCGGCGAGCATTTCCAGCTGGTCTGAGGCCGGAGTGGTTCCCCGCCCGCCCGCATATCTGCTATAATGGGCTCAGAGTGACGGTTTAATGAACGCATGGTGAATAAGAATCCCTACCTCCGCCAGAGCCTGCGGATCGCCCCCATCCAGAAGCTGACCCTCACTCCGGCCCTGCTGCAAAAGATCGAGCTGCTCACGCTGCCGCACCTGGAGCTCAGCGAATTCATCAAGAACGAGCTGCTGGAAAACCCGTTTCTGGACGAGTCCGCCGACGCCGTGGAGACGACCCCCGCAAACGAACCCCCGCCGACCGCCGCCGCGGACGTCGAGGAAGCGGACGAGCCGGGGCGCGAGGCCTTCGACGCCGTGGAAATGGACAGCTACTTCCAGGAGTACCTGTCGCCCGGCTTCAAGACCGCGGAGTACGAACATTACGAGCGTCCGGAATACGACACGTTCGCCGTCCGGCCGGTGTCGTTCTATGACCATCTGGACTGGCAGTTGAACCTGGTCGAGACGCGGCCGGACGTGGAGCGGGCGGCGCGGGAGATCATCGGCAATCTGGGGGAAGACGGTTACCTGCGGGCGGGTCTGGAGGAGATTGCCGCCGCGGCCCAGGTCAGTCCGACCGACGCCGAAGCCGCCCTGGCCGTGATCCAGAGCTTCGACCCGCCGGGTGTCGCCGCCCGGGACCTGCGGGAATGCCTTCTTATCCAGCTGCGGTACAGGAACGAACAGGACACCCTGGCTTACCGCGTGCTGGCGCGGCACGCCGAGCTGGTGGAGACCGGCCGGACGGATCAGATCGCCGAGCTGGAAGGCTGCCCGCCGGACGATGTCCGGGCGGCGATGGAACGCATCCGCCACCTCAACCCCAAGCCCGGCCTGCAGTTTCAGCCGGACAGCACCATCTACATTCAGCCGGACGTCTACATCCTCAAGGTGGGCAGCAACTACGTGATCACCCTCAACGAGGACGGCCTGCCCCGCCTTCACATCAACGCCTATTACCGTCGGATCCTGGAGGACGGGCAGGCGAACCGCGAGGACAAGCGGTTCATCCGGGATAAATTCCGCAGCGCCGTGGAGCTCATCCGCAATCTGGACCACCGCCGGCGCACCATCTACCGCGTGTGCGAGATCATCATCGAGCGGCAGCGCGATTTCCTCGATCACGGCATCGCCCACCTCCGGCCGATGCTGCTCAAGGACGTCGCCGAGCAGCTGGGGTTGCACACCTCCACCGTCAGCCGCGCCGTGACCAACAAGTGGGTGCACTGCCCCCAGGGCATCCTGGAGCTTCGCCACTTTTTCACGCTGGGTTTCAAGACGGACACGGGCGACGACATCTCGGTTCACATCCTGAAGGAGAAGATCCGGGATCTCATCGGGAAGGAGAATCCCGCCCGACCGCTGTCCGACAACGAGCTGACCGACATCCTCAACCGGGACGGCATCGAGATCAAGCGCCGGACCGTGGCCAAATACCGCGAGGAGATGGACCTGCCCAACTCCCGCTCTCGACGACGAAAAAACTAACCAAGGAGGAGCCATGAACATCGAAATCACAGGCCGCCACATCGAGATCACCCCACCCATCCGCGAACACGTGCAGAAGCGCGTCAACAAATTCACCAAGCTGGTGGGCGGCGAGTGCGATTTCCATTTTGTGCTCACCGTCGAGAAACACCGTCAGATCGCCGAGGGGGTGCTCAACACCCGGCACGGCACCTTCACCGCCGCCGAGGAATCCAAAGATCTTTACGCCTCCATCGGCACGGTGGTGGAGAAGCTGGAAAAGCAGATCCGCCGCTTCAAGGACCGGCGGAAGGACATCGCCCGTGGCACCGGCAAGGAGGAACTCCACGAACGGCTGTTGCACCACTCCATCACGGACCTCGGCAGCCCGGCGGCCCTGGCGGAAAACCCGCAGGTGGTGGAGCTGACGCTCAATCCCCGCCCCATGGCCGTCGACGAGGCGATCCTCGAGCTCCAGGAGTCGGGCGGCAGCTTCGTGGTGTTCTACCACGCGCAGTCGGAGCAGATCAACGTGCTCTACCGCCGCAGCGACGGCAACTTCGGCCTGATCCACCCGTAGCCCGGACGGCCGGCCATGGAGGATTCCGCCACCCCGACCCAGATGCCCGCCTTGACGGTGGGTGAGTTTCTCGAAAAGAACCGCTCGGCCGTCCGGCTGGACCCGGGTTCGGACCCGGCCCTGCTGGCGCGGCGCATCACCAAGAAGCGGCTGCAGAAGCTCGGCATGGCCCTGGCGGGATTCGCCGAGTACATCCAGGACGGCCGGATCTACGTGTTCGGCAACACCGAGGCCAGTTATTGTCGGTCGCGATCCGCCGAGCAGTTGCGCGAGGTGATCGCGAAGCTGGCCCCCCGCCTGAACACCGGCATCCTGGTCACCCAGGGGCTGGCTCCGCCGCCGGTTTTGGCCGAGTTCGCCCGGCAGCAGGGCCTGCCCATCCTGCGCACCGAGCTGGACAGCTCGACGGCGATTTACCGGTTCACCGAGTTTCTGGAAATCGAGCTCTCGCCACGCATGATCCTGCACGGCCTGCTCATGGACGTCTACGGCCTGGGCGTGCTCATCGGCGGCGAGAGCGGCATCGGCAAAAGCGAATGCGCGCTGGAGCTGATTCTCCGCGGCCACCGGCTGGTGGCCGACGACGTGGTGGACCTGCGCAACGTGGGCGGCAAGCACCTCATCGGCGAGTCGCCGCCGCCCGTCCGGAACCTGCTGGAGCTGCGGGGCATCGGCATCCTCAACGTGCGTGAGATGTTCGGGATCTCGGCAGTGAGCCGCATGAAAGAGGTGATCTTCTACATCCACCTGGAACGCTGGCATTCCCAGAAGGCGTATGACCGCCTCGGCTTCTCCTGGCAGCGGCGGGAGGTCTTCGGCGTTGAACTGCCCAGCATGAGCATCCCGGTGGCGCCGGGCCGCAATCTGTCGGTGCTGGTGGAGGTGGCCTGCCGCGTCTTCCTGATGCGCTCCAGCGGGCAGCACCCCATGGGTGATTTGTGCCGGATCCTGGCGGACATCAGCGGATCATCGGATGGAACCGAGGAGGTGGCGCCATGATCAGTTGTGTGGTGGTGACGCACGGCCAGTTGGCCAGCGAACTGGTGGCCGCGGCCGAGATGATCGTGGGCGAAATCGAGCACATCACGCCCGTCTGCATCGGGTGGCACGATGATGTCAGCGAAGCCCGCGAGGAGATCATCAAGGTCCTCGACACCCTCGATGCCGGCCAGGGGATCATCATCCTCACCGACATGTTTGGCGGCACGCCGTCCAACCTGGCCATCTCGTTCATGGATCAGTACCGGGTCGAGGTGATCACGGGCGTCAACCTGCCCATGATCATCAAGGCGGCCCACCAGGCGGACGGCGAGACCGCCGCCTCGCTGGCCCAGAAGATCTGCGAAAAAGGCAAAACGAACATCACGGTGGCCTCCCAGTTTCTCGCCGAATCGTGAGCGACGGACGGGGCGCCCGCCGGCCGGACCGCCCCGCCCGCGGCCCCGCGCGGCGGTCGCCCCCGGATGGACGACACCGCTGGTCAGGTGACGGAATACGCATGGTGCAGAAAGTGTTGACGGTGAACAATCCGCTGGGCATCCATGCCCGCGCCGCCGCCCGGCTCGTGGCCGCGGCCGGCCGCTTCCGGTCGCGGATTTTTCTGGCCCGGCCGGACCGGCTGGAGTGGATCGACGGCAAGAGCATCCTGGGCATTCTCATGCTGGCCGCCTCCCGGGGTTCCCAGCTCCGGGTGACCGTGGAGGGCGATGACGAAGCGGCGGCCATGGCCGAGATCGAGCGCCTGTTCGCGAACGCATTCGACGAAGGGACGGAATTGCCATGAAGGAACTGACGGGACAGGGCGTGTCGCCGGGAATCGCCATGGGCCACGCGGTGAAGGTGGACCCGGGCCTCCCGCCTGTCTTCAAGATCCGCCTCCGGCCGGAGGACATCCCGGCCGAGCTGCGGCGGTTCGACGACGCGGTCGCCCGCACCACCGAGCAGCTGCAGCAAGTCGAGGGAATGCTCCGGCGCGAACTGGGGCGTCAGCACTCGGCGATGATCGGCGCGCACATCCTCATTTTGCAGGACGACCACTTCAGCGGCGCCATCCGGCGCCACATCACCACCGACGCGGTGAACGCCGAGTGGGCGGTGATGGTCGTGTCGGAGGATCTGCAGATGGTGTACGTCGGGCTCCAGGACGCCTACCTCCGCGAAAAGCTTCACGACATCGCCGACATCGCCGACCGGCTGCTGCACAACATGACCGGGCGGAGCTCCAACGGCAGCGTCAAGCACTACGACGACGTGATCATGATCTGTCCGGAGATCAGCCTGTCGCTGTTCAGCGAGGTGAACCTCCGGCACCTGAAGGGCTTCGCTGTGGATTTCGGCGGCTGGACCTCGCACACCAGCATCATCGCCCGCTCGCTGAACATCCCGGCGGTGACCCACCTCAAGGCCGTCTCGGCGGAGGTGCGCACCGGCGATTTCCTCATCGTGGACGGCGGCGCCGGCGTGGTGGTGGTCAACCCGGACCGCGAAACCGTCGCCCGGTTCCGCAGCGAACAGGATCGCCAGAGCGGGTCGGCCAGCGGCCCATACTGCCTCCTGGCGGCGCGGGGACGCAACGGGCCGCCGCAGTCGGAGGCGGAACTCGGCGCCCTGTACATCAACGCCGAATTTCCGCAGGACCTTGACGACTACGCCGGGCTGGGTGTCACCGGGGTCGGGTTATTCCGTTCGGAGTTTCTGTTCCTGGGCCGGCCGGTGGAAGCCATCACCGTCGCCGAGCACGAGGCCGCCTACCGCCGGCTGGCCGAGCAGGTGTTCCCGGCCGCAGCCAACATCCGCACTTTTGACCTGGGCGTGGACAAGATCCCCCAGCTCCGCGAGCAGTTTCACGAGACCAACCCGGCGCTGGGCATGCGCGGGATCCGGCTCAGCATCTTCCTGCAGGAAGCGTTCCGGCGGCAGCTCGAGGGAATTCTCCGCGCCAACGACCGGGGCAACCTGCGCCTGATCTTTCCGTTCGTTTCCAGCGTGGACGAGGTGCGCGCCGCCAAGGCGATTCTGGCCGACGTCGCGGCGCAGGCGGATCTCCGGCACCGCCTGCCCCTGCCCGTCGGCGTCATGCTGGAAATTCCCAGCACCATCTTCATCATCGACGCCCTGGCCGAGGAGGCTGATTTCTTCGCTCTGGGAACCAACGACCTGGTCCAGTACACCGTCGCCCACGACCGCAACGAGAGCCCCGACACCTCCGCCTTCGCCCCGGCCCATCCAGCCGTCCGGCGGGGGCTGGAGATGATCTTTGCGGGCGTGCGGGACAAGGGGAAAGCGATCATCTGCTGCGGTGAGATGGCCGCCCACCCGTTCTTCCTGCTCCTGCTGCTGGCGGTGGGATTCCGGGGCTTCAGCGTCAACAAACCCTCGCTGCCGCTGGCGCGCTACGTGCTCCGGAATGTGGATGAGCCGGCGCTGGCCCGCTTCCATGCCGAGTTGGCCAAGCTGAACACCTTGGACGCCATCGAGCGCCTGTTCCTGGAACGGCTGCCCGAGTTTTTCCCCCGGCCGTTTGTCGACACCATCCTCGAACTCTACCGGCTGAACGCCTGAGGGCGCCTCAGCGCGCCGTCGGCCAAGAGTCTCACTTCAGCAATTCCTCGATCCGGCTCACCACTTCCTCGGACAGCGGATCCGCCTTGGGCTCGAAGCGGGCGACCACACGGCCCTGGCGATCCACCAGGAATTTGGTGAAATTCCAGCGGATGGGGCCGGGATTGGGGCCGCGGGCGGTCAGGTAGCCGTAGAGGGGGTGCATGGTGTCGCCCTTGACGCTGATCTTGGCGAACAGATCGAACGTCACGCCGTAGGTGCGGCCGCAGAACTCCCGGATTTCCTCGTTGCTGCCCGGCTCCTGGGCGCCGAAGTCGTTGGCGGGGAACGCCAGCACCCGCAGCCCGCGATCTTTGTACTTCTCGTAGAGCTGCTCCAGGGGGCCGTACTGGGAGGTATACCCGCACCGGGAGGCGGTGTTGACGATCAGGAGCACCTGCCCCGCGTAGGCCGAGAGCGGGCGGGGTTGGCCGTCGATGGTGTTCAGCGTGAACGCGTGGACGGTGCCGCCCTCGGCGGAGCCGGCGACGGCGCCGGCGGCCGCCGTCGCGCTCGCGGCCAGGACCAGCAGGCACAGCATTCTAATCATGGCGGTTCTCCTTGCTTGAGGATGAGTCCGGCGGCGGCTGCCGCCGGACCGTGCCGGTTCAATCACCGGGCCGAATCACCGCCGGGCGGTGAACCAGTCGTTGACCACATCCCAGTTGAGCACATTCCAGAACGTCTGGACGTATTCGGGCCGGCGGTTCTGGAACTTGAGATAGTACGCGTGTTCCCACACGTCCAGGCCGACGATGGGGACCAGGCCGTCCATGTACGGGCCGTCCTGGTTGGCGGTGGAAAACACCTGCAACTGGCCGAACGCATCGACGGCCAGCCAGGCCCAGCCGGAGCCGAACCGGGTCGCGGCGGCCTGGGCGAACTTCTCCTTGAACGCGTCGAACGAGCCGAAAGCGCCGTCGATGGCCGGCCGGATGGCACCGCCGGGCGCGGCGGATCCGCCGGGCTGGAGCGATTGCCAGAACAGCGCGTGATTGAGATGGCCGCCGCCGTTGTTGCGGACCGCGGCCTGGATCTCGGTCGGCAGCGACGTCAGATTCCGCAGCAGGCCGCCGAGGGTCGCCCCGTGCAGGCGCGGATGTTTCTCGATGGCGGCGTTGAGGTTGTTGACATAGGCGGCGTGGTGCCTGGTGTGATGGATCTCCATGGTTTGGGCGTCGAAATGGGGCTCCAGGGCGTCGTAAGCGAAGCCCAGGGCCGGCAACTGAAACGGATAGGTTTGATCGAGCAGTGTGTTCATGTCGGTTTCCCTCGTCAGTCAGAGTGTGAGTGCCGGAATGATGGCGCGCATGACAACCGGCGGTTCGCGGGAATCCGAATCGCCGGAGCGGATTTGGATGCGGTGCGGATCGGGAGGATTCGGCAGACCGGCGGGCGCCGGTCCGAAACGGGCGTCAGTTGCCGACCGGCGTTTCGGGAGCGCCGCCCGCCCTGCCCGTCGCCGGATTCGGCACTTCGACGGCAACCCGGTTGCGGATCGCCAGAAAATCAGACACCGGGATGTCGCGGAAAATACGCACGATCTCGGGATCGAACTGCCGCTTGATATTGCGGTTGACTTCCTCGTACGCCTGTTCAAAACCCAGGGCGAGCCGGTACGGCCGGTCGGAAGTCATGGCGTCCAGGGTGTCGGCCACCGCGAACAGGCGGGCCTCCAGGGGAATCTGGTCCTGCCGGAGGCCGTGGGGATAGCCGCTGCCGTCGAACCATTCGTGATGGGAAAGCACCACGTGGGTGGCGCCCGGGAGCGAATCGATCCGATCGATCATTTGGGCCCCGATGACGGGATGCTGGCGCATCACCGTCCACTCGTCGGGGGTCAGCGGCCCGGGCTTGAGCAGGATTTGGTCCGGGACGCCGATCTTGCCGATGTCGTGAAGGATGGCGCCCACCCCCAGGTTGTGCACCTCGCCCTCGGCGAGGCCGGCCCGCCGCGCCAGCAGCATGGCGTAATCCCGCACCCGGATCGAATGCTCGTGGGTCTCGTGCTCCCGCATCTCCAGGGCCAGGGCGAACGCGATGATGGTATTGTCGAAGCTCCGCTGGGCGTCGTTGAGGGCCTTGCGCAACTCGACGGTGCGCGCCTGAACCATGTTCTCCAGGTTGGCCACGTAGCAGCGGTTCTCGATGATCAGGGACCGCTTTTCGAATGACTTCTGCAGGCTGATGGCGATGGCCTGGACGGTGAACGGCTTCTGGATGTAGTCGCAGGCCCCGAGCTGCATCACTTCCACCACCGTGGTCAGGTCGGTGCCGCCGGAGATGGCGATGACCGACGTGTCCGGCGCGTGGGTCCGCACCCAGCGGCAGAGGTCGATGCCGTTCATCCCGGGCATGTTGATGTCGGTGAACACCAGGGGCAGCCGCACCGCCTGAAGCTGTTTGGCGGCCTCCAGGCCGTCGTACGCGCTGACCGTGGCAAAGCCCAGCCGGTTGAGGATCGCCGTGAGCACGGAATGCACCATGGGCTCGTCGTCGACGATCAGGACATGGCGCTCCTCGGCGCTGAGGTGGGAGAAATCCAGCATGCGGCCTCCCGGTTCAGAAAGATGATTGTACCAAATCCCCGGCGTTCGACTCACACAATTATGACGCGGCTGGCGGCCGGACGGATTCCGCGGCTGGCCAAATCGGCCCGCCTGCGGCATAATGGCGGCTGATTCAGGAGGATGTCGTGGGCCAGATCCGATCCGCCCCGCCGGTGAAGCGGTTCTGCGGGGTGCTCTACGCCGGCGCCTTCCCGTGGGAGCCGATCGCCGAGCGGCTCGCGGCCGTTTTCGGCCCCATCGAACGGCTGAGCGAGCCGCTGCCGTTCGACTTCACCGATTACTACCGCGACGAGATGGGGCCGGCGGTGTGGCGCCGGTTCGCCGCGTTCGCGGGGCTGGCGGCGCCGGGCGGGCTGGCCGCGATGAAAGTGGCCGCCAACCGTCTGGAGGAGGAACTGGCCGCGGCCCGGGCGACGGGCCTCCGCCGGCCGGTGAACCTGGATCCGGGCTATCTGGAGCAGGCCAAGATCGTCCTGGCCAGCACCAAGAATTTCGCCCACCGGGTGTATCTGGCCGACGGGATCTGGGGCGAGGTGACCCTCCAGTGGCGGGACCGGCATTGGGAGGCGCTCCCCTGGACGTTCCCCGACTACCGCACCCCCGTCTACCAGGCCTTTTTCACGGAGCTCCGCGACGCCTACCGGCGGGAGCTGGCGCAGGCGCGGCCATGAGCCGGGTGCTGCTGGTCAATCCCTGGATCGAGGATTTCACCGCCTACGACCTCTGGTTGCGGCCGCTGGGATTGCTCCACATCGGCGCGCTGCTCGAGGCGGCGGGCGCCGACGTCACGCTGCTCGACTGCCTGGCGCGCGAGGCGGTGGGCGGGCTGGAGCGGTTTCACGCCACCGGCCGGTTCCCCGCCGTGCGGACCGCCAAGCCGGCGCCGCTGGCCGGGACGCGCCGCCACTACTACCGGTTCGGAATGAGCGACATCGTGTTCAACGGCCGTCTGGCGGCGATGGCCGCGCCCGACTTCGTCTTCCTGGGCAGCGCCATGACCTACTGGTACGGCGGCGTGTTCCGGGCGGCGCGGCGGCTGCGGGCGGCGTTCCCCCGCGCTCGAATCGTCCTCGGCGGCGTCTACGCGACGCTCTGCCCGGAGCACGCGCGGCGGTCGGGCCTGTTCGACGACGTGGTGTCCGCGGCGGAGCCGGCGGCAGCTGCCACAGCCATCGCCGCCGTCACCGGGCTGCCGGTGGCGGCGACCGATCCGCCGCGGCCGGCCTATCACCTGTACGGCCACCCGTTGCGCCACGCGGCCGCGCTCACCGGCTGGGGGTGCCCCTTCCGCTGCACCTACTGCGCCACCCCGCGGATGTTTTCCGGTGTGCGGCGCAAGACGCCCGCTGCGGTTCTCGACGAACTGCGGCAGACGGTGGCGGTCACGGGCGCGGACCACGTGGCCTTCTACGACGACGCCCTGCTCGCCGACCGCGAGCGCCACTTCCGGCCCATCCTGGAGGGGATCGCGCGGTGGCGGCCGCCGGTCCGCTTCCACCTGCCCAACGCCGTCCACCCCCGCTACATCGACGGCGAGACGGCCCGGCTGTTGCGAACCGCCGGCTTCGCCACCGTCCGGCTGGGCTTCGAGGGAATGGGCGAGGCGGCGCGGGAACGCTCGTCCGGCAAGGTGGATCAGGGCGCGGCCGAGGCGGCGGTGGCCGCGCTCCGGGCGGCCGGTTTCACGGCGCGGGAGGTGGGCGCCTACCTGCTGTTCGGTCTGCCCGGCCTTGACCCGGCGGAACTGGAGACAGACATCCGCTACGTCCACCGGCTGGGGATCAAGATCCAACTGGCCAGCTTTTCGCCCATCCCGGGCACACCCGATTTCGAGCGGGCGCGGGAGCGGGACCCGGAGATTGCCAGCGAACCGCTTCGCCACAACAAGACCCTGACCATGCTCCGGGCCGGCGAGCGCTACCGCGACCTGCAGCTCCTCGCCCTGTCCCTGAACGCCCGCCTCGCCTAGCCCGCGCCCTGTTCGTAATCGTAATCGTAATCGTAATCGTGCTCGTATTCGAGGCTCGAGACTCGAGGCTAGAGGCTCGTTCCCGTAACGCGGACATCGGAATTCGGACCTGGGTTCTGGGACCTGGGTCACAGAATCCAGATCTTTAGAGTTGTCCGCGAACCTGTGAACCTGTGAACTTGGGAACCGGCGAACATTCCAACGTTCAAACATTCCAACCTTCGAACGGCTCGATTACGAGCACGATTACGAATTACGATTACGAAATACGAGCCCGAAGTCCGATGTCCGAATTCCGATGCCCGAACGAGCCTCTAGCCTCGGGGCTCGATCCTCGCTCCTAGAACAACTCCTCTGTCCTCTCCCCCAGGTGGCACCCTTCGTTGAGGCGGGTGATGGTGTAGCCGATGTCGAGGCGGTGCTCCACCATGGTGTACGCGGCGTTGTCCAGGTAGAACTTCCAGAAGTAGCGCCGCTCCAGGCCGAGGATGGCCGCCAGCGCCGCCTTGAGCACGCTGCGGTGGGACACCACCGCCACGGCGGCCCCGGCGTGGTCCGCCAGGATCCGGTCCAGTCCGGCCTCGACGCGGACGCGCAAATCGTCCAGCGTTTCGCCGCCCGGAATCCGGATGTGCTCCGGATCATGCACCCACTGGTGCCAGAGCTCCGGATGATCCCGCTGGACGTCGCGCTTGGACCGTCCCTCCCATTCGCCCAGGCAGATGTTGTGGAACGCTTCCGCCGGCTGCGGCGTCAATCCGTGGGCGGCGGCCACGGGCGCGGCGGTGGCCGTGGCGCGCGCCATAGGGCTGGAGTAGACGGCGGCCAGGGGCAGCGACCGGAGCGCCTCGGCCAGCCGGGCGGCCTGATCGAGGCCGTTGGCGTTGAGGGGGATGTCGAGCCGGCCGCGGAAGATCTTCCCGACGTTCATGGCGGTCTCGCCGTGCCGGATCAGGATCAGGGTGGTCGTCGCCGCGGTCATGCTCTCTCTCCTCGACGGGGGCGGCCCCGCGCTCAGGGGTTTTCGTTCGACGGGGCGGCGGCGGCATCCGCCCCGCCGGCGCCGCGCGTGAAATACGCCGTGGCATGGATGTAAAGCACCGGGAACATCAGGTAGAGCAGCTTGCGCAGGCCGTACAGGAGCGTGAACTGCTGATCCGTGTACATCAGATAAAAGCCGGCCAGCAGGGGCAGGGCCAGCCCCAGAGTCAGGAGACCCATCAGGCGGTTGGTGGCCGGCATGCGCCGGGGTCCGGCCCAACCGGCCAAACGGGTGATGACCAGCAGTAAGGCGACCACCGTTGCGGTGACCAGCAGCAACAGCAGCAGGCCGTTGAGCACCATGAAGGCGCTGAAGATGGGCACGAGGGCCGCCGGCGGCTCCCCGCCGGCCAGCACCGTGATGTAGTCCTGCACCACATACAGGAACGAGGCGTACAGCAGCAGCGATACCGCCACGAGGCAACGGCCGGCGAACCCCGCGGGCGGCGCCGGGGCGTTCCCCTCCGGCAGCCGGCTCCCCACGCGCAGCACGGCCATCGGCAGCAGGCACACCGACAGCAGCGGCACCGACAGCGCCCGGGTGCTCCAGGCGCCCAACACGTCGCACAGGTAGGCGAGGTTGAGCTGGAAGAACGGCGTGAGCAGGGCCAGGAGCAGGAACAGCGCGCCGCTGGCCCGGCTCACGGGCCCGGCGGGTTTGACCAGGAACACGAAGTAGAACGCGGCGCCGAGATAGGCGATCTTGACCAGCGTTTCGCAGAGGATGGAGACGCTGGCCGAATTGTGCCACGGGGCGGTGACGGGGCCGGCTTCGTAGACCCGTTCCAGCTCGGTCCCGCCCCGAATCGTGGCGAACCGGTATCGGCCGCCCACCCGCTGGGCGATCTTGACGGCGTACAGGCGATCCAACAAGCGGCCGGATTCGCCGTCGATGGCCGTGATGCGGTCACCCTTTCGAAAGGCCGCCGCCGCCCACCGCGAGCCGGGGATGACTCCGGTGACCGTCAGTTCGCGGCCGTCCTCCCGGCAGTAGATGCCGCTGTCGTTCCCCTCAAGCACGGAAAAGGCGGTGAGGGTCAACAACCAGGCGGCGACAAGGAGCAGCGCCGCCCAGAGCGCCGGCAGAATCCGGCTCATTGCCCCGCCCCGACGGCGGCCGGAACGGGCCGTTGCAGCCGGGCGGCGGTCCGCTCCACTTCCCGCAGGTAGCGCAGGAAGTTGCGGCCGAGGATTTTTTCAACGTCCGTCTCGGAGTAGCCGCGCTGCAGCAAGTGGTAGGTCACCATGGGCAGGTCCTGGCAGCCGCTCATTCCCTCGGGCATGGCCGAGATGCCGTCGAAGTCGGAACCGATGCCCACGTGATCGATCCCGGCCATACGGACGGCGTGGTCGATGTGGTCGGCGAGCACCGACATGGCCGGCGGCGGGATGGGGTGGCGTTCGTAGACGCGCTGGATTTCGCGGAAGTACGCGTCCATGTCGGCGGTGAACAGGGCCCGGATCTTGTCGATCTCCGGGCCGAGCCGCGTCCGCCGTTCTTCCTCCCGCCGGGCGTACTCCGCGCTCAGGAAACTGGCGTAGAAATTCACCTGGATGACGCCGCCGCGCCGGCCGATTTCGCGGATCAGCTCGTCGGGCAGGTTGCGCGGGGCGTCGCAGAGCGCCCGGCACGAGGAGTGGGAGGCGAAGACCGGCGCCGCGCTCACCGCGAACAGGTCGCGCACGGCGGCGTCCGACAGGTGCGACACGTCCACCATGACGCCCAGCCGGTTCATCTCGCGGACCACCTGCTCGCCCCACGCGCTCAGCCCGTCGGAAAGGGGCTGGTCGGTGGAGCTGTCGCACAGGAAATTGGAGCGGTTGTGGCACAGCCCGATGTAGCGCACCCCGAGGCGGTGGTACAGCCGGAGCAGGTCCAGCCGATTCTTCAGAATGGGGGTGCCGTTCTCGAGACTCGCCAGCAGCGCGAGACGGCCGGCCTGGTGGACGGCTTCGATCTCGCCGGCGGTGCGGGCGAAGACCAGCGTGCCGGGATGCCGGTCAACGGTGTCCCGCAGCGCCTCCAACTGGCCCAGCGCCTCGGTGACCGCGTCGGCCCCCTCGTGGCGGGGCGAGGTGAAGGCGGCCATGAACTCGGCGTCGAGTCCGCCCCGGCGCATCTTGGGGATGTCCACGTGAACGTCGGGCGTATCGGCGGCGAAATCGTAATCAGCCTTTCTCATCCGGCCGGTGGCATCGCAGTGGGTGTCGACGACCAGGGCGCGGTGGTTGAGCCGAACGGCACGCTGCCAGAGGATCGCTTCGTAGCCGACGGGAACCGGCGTCACGGCCGGCGCGGCGGGACGGGCGTCCGCGGGAACCGCCGGAACGGTGGGCAGCAGCAGCGCGACCGCGGCGGCGACGAACAGCAACAGGCGGCGAAGTAAAATCACGACCATTCTCCTGGCGGGGGTTGAACCTCGGCGGGTCCCCAACGGGTGAGTGTACCACCTTTGGGGCAGGCTGCCAACGGGAGGAAAAATGTTGAACGGTGAACAGGGAGCGGTTAACAGTCAACCGCTTGGTGCGTGCCGTTCGTCGGTTTCTTCGCCGTCAGGGGGAAAACGTGGAAAGTCAGGAATGATGCGGTTGTCCAAGGTGCGCGCCCCAACCTTTGAACCATGACCCGTTCGGGCCGGGGGCTTGCGAAGCCCGATTCCCGATGTTTGAAATTGGCGGCGGGTGAGCGAGCCGCGAATGTCCCATCCACTAAAAAACCGGCCGACGCGTTTGCGCCGGCCGGTTGGTTGTTTATGACAAACGGGCGGAACCGGATCACTCGTCGTCGGGATCCGCCAGCTTGACGCGCCTGGCGACGGCATCCTCGGCGGAAAGCTCGCCGATGTCGCGGCCTTCCATGTCCTCGAGCATCTCCTCGGCCTCCTCCGCCCGGAGCTCCGTGATGAGCTTGAACTGGCGGTACTTCTTGAAGCCGGTGCCGGCGGGGATCAACCGGCCCATGATCACGTTCTCCTTCAGGCCGAGCAGGTAGTCCACCTTGCCGGCGATGGAGGCCTCGGTGAGCACGCGGGTGGTCTCCTGGAACGACGCGGCCGAAATGAACGAATCGGTGGACAGCGACGACTTGGTGATGCCCAGCAGCAGCGAGCGGCCGATGGCCGGGACCTTCCCCTCGCGGGCCATCCGCTCGTTCTCTTCCTGAAAGCGGAACTTGTCCACCTGCTGCTCCACATAGAACTCGGTATCGCCAACTTCCTCGACCTTGATCCAGCGGGTCATCTGCCGGATGATCACCTCGATGTGCTTGTCGTTGATCTGGACGCCCTGCAGGCGGTACACCTCCTGGATTTCGTTCAGCAGGTAGCTCTGCAGCGGCTTGACCCCGAGGACCTTGAGGATGTCGTGCGGGTTGATCGGGCCGCTGATCAGGGCCGTGCCCGCCTTGATGAACTCGCCCTCCTGGCAGGTGATGTAGGCGCCGCGCGGCACGAAGTACTCCTTCACGTCGCCGGTGGCGGTCTTGATTTCGATCTTGCGCTGGCCGCGGATCACGTTGCCGAAGTGGACCACGCCGTCCACCTCGGTGATGACGGCGGGCTGGCGGGGCTTGCGAGCCTCGAACAGCTCCACCACGCGGGGCAGACCGCCGGTAATGTCCTTGGCCTTGGTGAACTCGAGCGGGAACTTGGCCATGATGTCGCCGGCCTGGATCGTGTCGCCGTCGTTGATGGCTAGATGGGCCTTGGCCGGAATCATGTACGATTTGAGCACCTCGCCCTTCTTGCCGAGAATCTCGATCTGGGGCTGGAGCTTCTCGTTGGGCGAGTAGATGATCACGCTGATGGACTTGAGCGAAACCTCGTCCTTCTCCTCCTTGACCGTTTCGTCGGGGATGATGTCCTTGAAGCGGATCTTGCCGGAGACCTCGCTGAGGAACACGTTGGAGAAGGGGTCCCACTCCACGATCTTGGTGCCGGGCTCGACGATGTCGCCGTCGGCGACAAGGATGCGCGCGCCGTAGACGACGGAGTAACGCTCGCGGTCGCGGCCCTTCTCGTCCTCAATGACAATGGCGCCGTTGCGGTTCATGACCGTCAGCGTGCCGCGGGCGTTGGTGATGCACTGGACGCCCTCGAAGCGGACCTTGCCGCGGTGCTTGATCTCGATGGTGGACTGCACCTCGGCGCGGCTGACGGCGCCGCCGATGTGGAACGTGCGCATGGTGAGCTGGGTGCCCGGCTCGCCGATGGACTGGGCGGCGATGACGCCCACCGCCTCGCCCATCTCCACCATGTTGCCGGTGCCCAGGTTGCGGCCGTAGCACCGGATGCAGGCGCCGCGGGCGGCGTTGCAGGTGAGCGCCGAGCGGATGAGCGCCTTCTCGATGCCCAGGCTCTCTATTTCGGCGGCCTTCTCCTCGGTGATCTCCTCGTTGCGGCTGACGATGGCCTCGCCGGTGATGGGGTTGAGGATGTCCTCCTGGGAGACGCGGCCGACGATGCGATCGCTCAGGGGCACGATCACCTCGCCCATCTCGATGATGGCGCCGACCTCGACGCCCTCCAGCGTGCCGCAGTCATCATGAGTGATGATCACGTCCTGGGCCACGTCCACCAGGCGGCGGGTCAGGTAGCCGGAGTCAGCGGTCTTCAGGGCCGTGTCGGCCAGACCCTTGCGGGCGCCGTGGGTGGAGATGAAATACTGCAGCACGGTGAGGCCCTCACGGAAGTTGGAGGTGATGGGCGTCTCGATGATTTCGCCGGACGGCTTGGCCATCAGGCCGCGCATGCCGGCCAGCTGGCGGATCTGCTGCTTGCTGCCGCGGGCGCCGGAGGTGGCCATCAGGTTGATGGGGTTGAACTCGCCGGAGGTGCGCTCCTTCTCCTCCATGGCCACGAACATCTTTTCGGCCACGCGGTGGGTCACCTGGCTCCAGATCTCGACCACCTTGTTGTAGCGCTCACCGTTGGAGATGGTGCCGGCGAGGTACTGGTTTTCGACCTCGATGACGTCCTTCTTGGCCCGGTCGACGATCTGGGTCTTCACGGCGGGGACAACCAGGTCATCGATGCCGATGGAGATGCCGGCGCGAGTGGCGTAGGCGAACCCCACCGCCTTCAGGTCGTCCAGAATCTTGATGGTCACCGGGTGAGGCAGATTGAGGATCGCATAGGTGACCAGCTTCTTGAGGCCGTCCTTGTTCAGGCGGCCGTTGACGAACGGGATCTCCGCCGGCAGCCGGTCGTTGAGGATGACCCGGCCCACGGTGGTATCGATGTAGTGGTTGGTGACTTCCTGGACGGTGGCGGCGCTGATTTCCTGATCGTCCTTCGACAGGTTGATCAGGCGGCCGGTGTAGCGGAAGCGGATCGGCGTCAGCAGTTCCACCTCCTTGTTCTCCAGGGCGTAGTAGATCTCGTCCGAGGTGCCGAACACCTTGCCGGCGCCCCGGGCGTGGGCCTTGAGACTGGTCAGGTAGAACAGGCCGAGAACGATGTCCTGCGACGGCACGGTGATGGGCCGACCGTCGGCGGGCTTCAGGATGTTGTTCGTGCTGAGCATGATCACCGCGGCCTCGACCTGGGCCTCGGGCGACAGCGGCACGTGGACGGCCATCTGGTCGCCGTCGAAGTCGGCGTTGAACGCCGCGCAGACCAGCGGGTGGATCTGGATGGCCTTCCCCTCGACCAGTACGGGCTCGAAGGCCTGGATGCCCAGCCGGTGCAGCGTCGGGGCGCGGTTGAGAAGCACCGGATGCTCCTTGATCACCTCTTCCAGGATGTCCCAGACGTCCGCGTGCTCAGTCTCCACCATCTCCTTGGCGCTCTTGACGGTGGAGGCGTACCCCAGCGCCTCGAGGCGGTGGTAGATGAACGGCTTGAACAGCTCCAGCGCCATCTTCTTGGGCAGCCCGCACTGGTGGAGCCGCAGCTCGGGATTGACCACGATGACGGAGCGGCCCGAGTAGTCGACGCGCTTGCCCAGCAGGTTCTGGCGGAAGCGGCCTTGCTTCCCTTTCAGGTTGTCGGAGAGCGACTTCAGGGGCCGGTTGTTGGAACCGCGGATCACGCGGCCGCGCCGGCCGTTGTCGAACAGCGCGTCCACCGCCTCCTGCAGCATGCGCTTCTCGTTCCGGATGATGACCTCGGGGGCGCGCAGCTCCAGCAGCTTCTTGAGCCGGTTGTTGCGGTTGAGCACCCGGCGATACAGGTCATTGAGGTCGGAGGTGGCGAAGCGGCCGCCGTCCAGCGGCACCAGGGGTCGCAGCTCGGGCGGGATCACCGGGACAACCGTCAGGATCATCCACTCCGGCTTGTTGCCGGACTTGCGGAAGCTGTCCACGACCTTCAGGCGCTTGGCGTGCTTGATCTTCTTCATGTGGGAGGACTCGGCGCGCATCTTCTCGCGCAGGTCCTTGGACATCTCTTCCATGTCCATCCGGGCCAGGATCTCGCGGATGGCCTCGGCGCCCATGCCGGTGCGGAAGTTGTCCGGGTTCTCCTGGCGGATGGCGCGGAACTCGTCTTCGGTGAGGAGCTCCCGTTCCTTGTGGCCGCTGGTGCCGGGATCGAGGATGATGTACGACTCGAAGTAAAGCACCCGCTCCAGGTTCTTCAGGCTGATGTCCAGGAGCTGCCCGATGCGGCTGGGCAGGCCCTTGAAGAACCAGACGTGGGAGCTGGGCGAGGCCAGGGTGATGTGGCCCATCCGCTCGCGGCGGACGCGGGAGTGGGTGACCTCCACGCCGCACTTGTCGCAGATCACGCCCTTGTACTTCATCCGCTTGTACTTGCCGCACAAGCACTCCCAGTCGTTGGTGGGCCCGAAGATCTTGGCGCAGAACAGGCCGTCGCGCTCCGGCCGGAACGTGCGGTAGTTGATCGTCTCGGGTTTCTTCACCTCGCCATACGACCAGCTGATGATCTTTTCCGGGGAGGCGACTCCCAGGCGGATGCAGTCGAAATCGGTGGTCAACCGGCGCTTGTCTTCGCGGAAGATTGTCTGGCTCAAGCTCGTTCCTCCTTAGCCGGGAGCGCTCAGTCTTCTCTGAACTTGATCAGCTCAACGTCCAGGCACAGGCTCTGCAGCTCGCGCACCAGGACGTTGAACGACTCGGGAATGCCGGGCACGTACGAAGCCTTGTTCTTGACAATGGATTCGTAGATCTTGTTCCGGCCCTGCACATCGTCCGACTTGACGGTGAGCAGCTCTTGCAGGATGTGGGCGGCGCCGTACGCCTCCAGCGCCCAGACTTCCATCTCGCCGAAGCGCTGGCCGCCGAACTGGGCCTTGCCACCCAGCGGCTGCTGGGTGATCAGGGAGTAAGGACCGATGGAGCGGGCGTGGATCTTGTCGTCCACCAGGTGGGACAGTTTCATCATGTAGATGTAGCCCACGGTGACCTTCTGCTCGAACGCCTCGCCGGTCTTGCCGTCGAACAGCGCCGTCTTGCCGGAGGTGTCCATCCCGGACCGGGCGAGCAGGTCGCGGATCTCATCCTCCTTGGCGCCGTCAAACACGGGCGTGGTGAACTGCAGACCCAGCACCACGCCGGCCCAGCCGAGGTGGGTTTCCAGAATCTGGCCCACGTTCATGCGGGAGGGGACGCCCAGCGGGTTGAGTACGATTTCGACCGGCGTGCCGTCGGGCAGGAAGGGCATGTCCTCGTCGGGCAGGATCTTGGCGATGACGCCCTTGTTGCCGTGGCGGCCGGCCATCTTGTCGCCCACCGACACCTTGCGCTTCATGGCGATGTAGACCTTGACCAGCTTGTTCACGCCGGGCGGCAGTTCGTCTCCCTTCTCCAGGGAGTCTTTCTTTTCCTCGAAGATGCCGTCGAGCACGCTGATCTTGTTGTTGATCTTGTCCTCGATGAGCCGGATCTCCTGGGCCAGGTCGATGCCGTCGCCCTCGACCTTGAGCAGCTTCAGGTCGCTGATGCCCAGCGGCCGGAGCATCTCCTCGGTCAGGACGACGCCCTTGTCCCACGCCACGCCGAGCGCCTTGTGCTTCACCGGCTTGGCCAGGGTCCGGCCGACCAGCAGGTGACTGACCTGCTTGTCGCGCTCTTCGCGCAGGATGCGGATCTGTTCGTCGAGGTCGGAGCGCATCTTGTCCACCTGGTCCTGCTCGATGGCCAGGGCGCGCAAGTCCTTCTGCACGCCTTTGCGGGTGAACATCTTCACGTCCACCACGATGCCCTCGATGCCCGGCGGGCACTTCAGGGAGTTGTCTTTGACGTCGCTGGCCTTGTCGCCGAAGATCGCCCGCAGCAGCTTCTCCTCGGGGGAGAGTTGCGTCTCGCTCTTGGGCGTGACCTTGCCCACCAGGATGCTGCCCGGCTTGACGGAGGCGCCGATGCGGATGACGCCGCTGTCGTCCAGATCCTTCAGGGCTTTTTCGGAGACGTTGGGGATGTCGCGGGTGATCTCCTCGGCGCCCAGCTTGGTCTCGCGGGCCTCGATCTCCAGTTCCTCGATGTGGATGCTGGTATAGACATCCTCTTTGACCAGCTTCTCGCTGATCAGGATCGCGTCCTCGAAGTTGTAGCCGCCCCAGGGCATGAAGGCGACCAGGACGTTCCGCCCCAGGGCCAGCTCGCCGTGGCTGGTGCAGTGGCCGTCAGCGATGACCTGGCCCTTCTGGACGAATTCGCCCGTATTGACCAGCGGCTTCTGGTTGATGCAGGTGTTCTGGTTGGAACGCTTGAACTTGTTGAGCAGGTAGATGTCAACGCCGGCCTCGCGGGCGAGGCGCTTGCTGTCGCCGGGATCGGTAACGCGGATAATGATGCGCTCGGCGTCCACGCGATCGACGATTCCGGCCCGCGAGCAAATCACCACCGCCCCGGAGTCGCGGGCGGCGATGGCTTCCATGCCGGTGCCCACGATGGGCGGCTCGGCCACGAGCAGCGGCACCGCCTGGCGCTGCATATTGGATCCCATCAGGGCGCGGTTGGCGTCGTCGTGCTCCAGGAACGGGATCAGGGCGGCGGCCACGCTCACCAGCTGCTTGGGCGAGACGTCGATGAAGTTGACGTCTTCGCGGGCGGATAGAATGAAGTTGCCCCCCTTGCGGGCATCGACGTGGTCGTCGATGATGTGGCCCCGCTCGTCCAGCCGGATGGAGGACTGAGCGATCACGTACTTTTCCTCCTCCCAGGCCGTCATGTAGAAGGGGTGGATCTCGTAGAGGCAGATTTTCTTCTTCCGTTTGCGCAGCCGCTCGTTTTCGGCGTCCGCCTCCTCCTGCAGAACGATCTCGGAGATCTTGAACGACGAGTCGCCGCGGTCGGTGATCCGGACATGTTCCACCACCCGGCCGTCGATGACCTTGCGGTACGGCGACTCGATGAACCCGTAGTCGTTGATCTGGGCGAAGCAGCTCAGCGAGCTGATCAGGCCGATGTTGGGACCTTCCGGGGTCTCGATGGGACAAAGGCGCCCATAGTGGCTCGTGTGCACGTCGCGGACCTCGAAGCCGGCCCGCTCGCGGGACAATCCGCCGGGGCCCAAAGCCGACAGCCGGCGCTTGTGGGTGATCTCCGACAGCGGATTGGTCTGGTCCATGAACTGGGAGAGCTGGGAGCTGCCGAAAAACTCCTTCAGCGCGGCCATGACCGGCTTGGAGTTGATCAGGTCATGAGGCATGATCGTGCCCAGTTCCTGGTAGACCGACATTTTTTCCTTGATGGCGCGCTCCATGCGCACGAGGCCGATCCGGAACTGGTTTTCCAGCAGCTCACCGACGGCGCGCACCCGGCGATTGCCCAGGTGGTCGATGTCGTCAGCCGTGCCGATGCCCACGGGCAGCTTCAACTGGTAGTTGAGGACGTCAATGAAGTCCTGCTGGGTCAGCGTGCGCTGGGTCAGGGGGATGTCCCGGTCCAGCTTCAGGTTGGACTTGAGCCGCCCCACCCTGGACAAGTCGTAGCGTTTCGCGTCGAAGAACATCCCCTGAAACATGCTCGAGGCGACTTCGAGGGTCGGGGGGTCGCCGGGGCGCAGCTTCTTGTAGAATTCGATCAGCGCCTCCTGGCTCGTCTGGATGGGATCCTTGTAGAGCGTGGCGGAGATGGTCGGGCCGGCGTCGTCGAATTCGGGGTAGCAGATCTGGAGCTGTTTGACCCCGGCTTCGATCATCCGGTTGATCATCGTGGCGGTGATGTCCTCGTTGGCTTCGCCCAGGATCTCGCCCGTCTCCATGTTGACGACGTCGTTTAGCAGGATGGCGCCCTGCAGGTCGTCGGCGCTGAGCAGCAAATGCTTCATGCCGATGCTCTTGAGGTCTTCGAGATGGCCGAAGTTGAACCGGTCGCCGCTCTTGTAGAGCACGTCGGTGGAATCGTCCGGGTGGACGATGGTCTGGCGCAGCTTGCTGCCGATGAGGGTCTCATCCAGCGGCCGGATGATCTTGCCGCCCTTCAGCGCGACGGTGACGGACCGGTAGAAGAGGTTCAGTATCTCCTCGTTGCTTTCATAGCCCAGGGCCCGCAGGAATATCGTGGCCAGAAACTTGCGCTTCCGGTCGATGCGGATGTACAGAATGTTCTTGTGGTCGAACTCGAACTCCACCCAGGAGCCACGGTAGGGAATGACCTTGCCGAGATAGTACTTCCGCTCCGGATCGACCTCGAAAAAGACGCCCGGCGACCGGTGCAACTGGGAGACAATGACGCGCTCGGTGCCGTTGATGATGAACGTGCCCCGGGGCGTCATCAACGGGACTTCGCCGAAGAACACTTCCTGCTGTTTCATGTCACGGATGGACCGGCTGCCGCTTTCCTCGTCGACGTCGAAGAGCACCAGCCGGACGGTCACTTTCAGCGGCACCGAGTAGGTCATGCCGCGGTCGATGCACTCGTCGATGGTGTACTTGATCTTCAGCTCGACGGGATCGCCGCAGGAGACGCACCGGGAGAATTTGTTCTCGTTGCGGGCGCCGCATGCCGGGCAGATGATGTGGCCGAGGTGCTGGGGGTTGGTGACGATGGTCTGGCCGCAGTCCACGCATTTGGAGCGCAGATGCTCGATGCCCACCAGGCTCCCGCACTTGCACTCCCAGTCGCCCAGGGTGTAGTGGACGAACTCGAGGCTGGCGGTGGAGCGGAAATCCTCGATGGGAAAGATCGAGGTGAACACCGACTGAATCCCGACATCTTCCCGCTCGTCCGGCAGCAGCTCCATCTGCAGGAAGGTCTGGTAAGATTTCATCTGGATCTCGAGCAAGTTGGGAATGGGGACGGTTGCCGAGATATGTCCGAAATCGTGCCTGTCCTGCTGGGGGGTGATAGATTCGGCCATGGGCGTAAATCTCCAGGGTAAGAATGGGTCCGGGCTCGTCTCAGATAGGGGGGTCGGCATTTGTCAGAGCGACGACGGGCGCTGGGTTGGCAGTCCCCGACCCGTTCGCCGGGATGTCGCAAATTTTACCCTAAACCGGGCAAAAAGAAAAGGTTAAATGGAAAAAGGGAATGAAAGGGAATCGCTCCCTTCCATCCCGATTTCCCGGTTCTCGCCGGTACTCCGGCGCGGACCTACTTGATCTCAATCTTGGCGCCGACTTCTTCGAATTTCTTCTTGATGGACTCGGCCTCGTCCTTGGAGACCCCTTCCTTGACCGGCTTGGGCGCGCCCTCCACCAGGTCCTTGGCTTCTTTGAGACCCAGGCTGGTGACTTCGCGGACCACTTTGATGACCTTGATCTTTTCGGCGCCCACTTCCTTCAGAACCACATCGAACTCGGTCTTCTCTTCGGCGACAGCCGCGCCGGCAGCGCCGGGGGCGGCGGCACCCACCATGATCGGGGCGGCCGCGGCGGCGGAGACACCGAACTTCGTCTCGATGTCCTTGACCAGCTGGGCGATTTCCATCATCGACGACTGCTCGATCCAGTTGAGGACTTCTTCACGGGTGATAGACATTATGGTACCTCCAGAATTTGTTGCTTATCAATCTCAGGATTCTTTCCTGGCTTCTTTCATGACCAGGCAGAGGTCGCGCAGCGACGCCTGGAGCACACGGGCGAGGCTCGTGACCGGGTAATTCAGCAGGAACAGCAGCCGGCTGAGCGACTCGGCCTTGGTGGGCATGTTGACCACCGCTTCGAACTGGTCGGCGGGTAGCGGCTTGCCTTCGAGCAGGATGCCCTTGAAACCGATCGCCTTGTTCTCCTTGGTGAACTCGCTGAAGATCTTGGCCAGGACCACCGGATCCGAAGGGTGGTAGGCAATGGCCGTGGTCCCCTCGAACTGGTCCAGCAGGGCGGCCATGGGCGTGCCGTCGGCCGCGATCTTGGCCACGGTGTTCTTAACCACCCGGTAGGCGCAGTTGGAGTCGCGCAGCTTGCGCCGGAGGGCGGCCACGTCGTTCACCTTCAATCCGCTGAAGCTGAGCACGAGGGCGTACGGATGGGACTCGAAGATGTGGTGCAGTTCTTCACGCAGTTGTTGTTTTTCGGTCTTGTTCACGGCTATTTCCTCGCGCCTTTCTCGAACGAGGGCAGGGAGATCTGGATCCCGGGGCCCATGGACGAGGAGGCGAAGATGCTATGGATATACTTGCCCTTGCTGGCGGGCGGCTTGGCCTTGACCACGGCGTCGATGAAAGCCGCGGCGTTCTCGATGAGCTTTTCCACATCGAAGGAGAGCTTGCCCACGGGGGCGTGGACCACGCCGCCCTTGTCCACCCGGAACTCCACCTTGCCGGCCTTGATCTCATTGACGGCCTTCATCACTTCCGTCGTCACGGTGCCGGTCTTGGGATTGGGCATCAGGCCGCGGGGTCCCAGGACCTTGCCGAGGCGGCCGACGAACTTCATCATGTCGGGCGTGGCCACGACGGCGTCGAAGTCCAGGTACCCCTTGGAGATCTTGTCCACCAGGTCTTCGGCGCCCACTTCATCGGCGCCGGCCTCCTGGGCCTCCTTGAACTTCTCGGCCGACGTGATGACCGCCACCCGCTTCTTCTTGCCGAGGCCGTGGGGCAGCACCACCGTGCCGCGGACCATCTGGTCGGCATACTTGGGATTGACGCCGAGCCGCATCGACACCTCGAGGGTCTCGTCGAACTTGGCGAAGGCGATCTTCTTGATCAGGGAGACGGCCTCGTTCAGTTCGTATTCCCGCAGGTCCACGAGCTGGGAGGCGTTGGCGTATTTCTTTCCGCGTTTGGCCATCGGAATCTACCTCTATTCACTAATTTCGATGCCCATGCTCCGCGCGGTGCCCATGATGATTTTCACCGCGGCGTCCACGTCGTAGCAGTTCAGGTCGGGCAGCTTGGTCTTGGCGATTTCCTTGACCTGAGCCATGGACAGCTTGGCCACCTTGTTCTTGTTGGGCTCCGGGGAACCCTTGGCAATCTTCGCCATCTGCTTCAAGAGCACCGCCGCCGGCGGCGTCTTGGTGATGAAGGAGTAGGACTTGTCGCTGTAAACCGTGATAACCACGGGGATGATCAATCCGGCTTCCTTCTGCGTCTTCGCATTGAAGTTCTTGCAGAAATCCATGATATTGACGCCGTGCTGGCCGAGCGCCGGGCCCACGGGCGGGGCCGGGGTGGCCTGACCGGCGGGTATCTGCAATTTGATGAAACCGACCACTTTTTTGGCCATGGGAACTCCTTAAATCTTCTCCACCTGAAGGAAGTTGAGCTCCACCGGGGTTTGACGCCCGAAGATGGTGACCGAAACCTTCAGCGTGCTCTTCTCGTTGTTGATGTCATCGACGACCCCGACGAAGTTGGAGAAGGGACCGTCGATGATTTTGACCGTTTCGCCCTTCTCGAACCGGAAGCGGGGCTTGGGCTTCTCCGCCGACGCCATCAGCGAGCTCATCAGATTGTTGATCTCGTCCTCGGTCAGCGGCGTCGGCTTGCCGCCGGAGCTGATGAATCCCGTCACCCGGGGGATGGAACGGATCAGGTGCCACAACTCGTCGGTCATGTCCAGTTCGATGAGCACGTACCCGGGATACACGATCTTGGACGTGACCACCTTCTTGCCGCCCTTGATCTCCACCAGGTCTTCGGTGGGAATCAGGATCTGCCCGATGGCGTCCTCGATCCCGGCGATCTGGATGCGGTTCATCAGGCTTTCGGCGACCCGGCGCTCGAAGCCGCTATAGGTGTGGATGATGTACCACTTTTTATCGCCCATGGATCATTCCCGGAACAGCGTGCTCAGATAGTGGATCCCGTGCTGCAGGGCCAGATCCACCAGAAACAGGTAGAAGCCGAAAAAGATTGAGGTCAGGATGACCACGATGGTGGTGCTGTAAACCTCTTTCTGGTCCGGCCACGACACTTTCTTCAGCTCCGACTTCGTTTCGCCGATGAAACTGAAGAAACGCTTGAACGTGTCCACGATCGAGGTGAAAAAACGCTTGACCGCTTCAATGATGTTCGTCACAGGCTGTTCCTCGGCTTATCTAAAGGAATAAATGGCAGGCCAGGAGGGATTCGAACCCCCAACATCCGGTTTTGGAGACCGGCGCTCTAGCCATTAGAGCTACTGGCCTGCACGCTCCGAACTCCGACTACTTGGCTTCCTTGTGCGGCGTGTGCCGGCGACAGAACGGACAATACTTATTGAGCTCGTACTTCTCGGTGTGCTTCTTCTTGTCCCGCGTCGTCGCGTAGTTCTTGTTCTTGCACTCGCTGCACTGCAACTGTACTTGTTCGCGCATGGGTCAAACCCTGCCGGGAAGCGCCCGGCTACTCGATGATCTCGGTGATGGTCCCGGCGCCCACGGTCCGGCCGCCTTCGCGGATGGCGAAGCGGAGACCCTTTTCCATGGCGATCGGGGTGATCAGCTTGATCTCGAGGCTGGTGTTGTCGCCCGGCATGACCATTTCGACGCCCTGGGTCAGGGTGGCGTTGCCGGTCACGTCGGTGGTCCGGAAGTAGAACTGGGGCCGGTAGCCGTTGAAGAACGGGGTGTGGCGACCGCCCTCATCCTTCGTCAGGATGTAGACCTCACCCTTGAAGTGGGTGTGCGGGGTGATGGAGCCGGGCTTGGCCACGACCTGGCCGCGCTCCACTTCGTCCTTGTCGGTGCCGCGGAGCAGCAGGCCAACGTTGTCGCCGGCCTGGCCCTCGTCCAGCAGCTTGCGGAACATCTCGACGCCGGTGACCACGCGCTTCATGGTGGGGCGGATGCCGACGATCTCGATTTCCTCCTGAACGTGGACCTTGCCCCGCTCCACGCGGCCGGTCACGACGGTGCCGCGGCCGCTGATGCTGAACACGTCCTCGATGGGCATCAGGAACGGCTTCTCGACCTCGCGCTGCGGGAGCGGCACGTACCGGTCCACTTCCTCCATCAGCTTGAGGATGCCCTTCTCGGCATCGGCGTCATCGGTCTCCAGTGCCTTGAGGGCGCTGACCCGGACGATCGGAATATCGTCGCCGGGGAACTCGTACTTGCTGAGCAAGTCGCGCACTTCCATCTCCACGAGGTCCAGCAGCTCGGGGTCGTCCACCGCGTCCACCTTGTTCAGGGCGACGACGATGCAGGGCACGCCGACCTGGCGGGCCAGCAGGATGTGCTCGCGGGTCTGGGGCATCGGGCCGTCCGGGGCGCTGACGACCAGGATGGCGCCGTCCATCTGAGCCGCGCCGGTGATCATGTTCTTGATGTAGTCGGCGTGGCCGGGGCAGTCCACGTGAGCGTAGTGCCGGTTGCCCGTCTCGTACTCGACGTGGGCGGTGGCGATGGTGATGCCGCGCGCCTTCTCCTCCGGCGCGTTGTCGATGGAGTCGAAGCTGCGGAACTTGATCTTGGGATTGTTCTTCGCCAGGATCCGGGTGATCGCGGCCGTCAACGTCGTCTTGCCGTGGTCGACGTGACCGATGGTGCCGATGTTGACGTGAGGCTTTGTCCGTTCAAACTTTTCTTTAGCCATTGCTGATCTCCTCCAAAATCATCATTAATAATGTCGTGTTCCAAGATAAAGAGAGTGGAGCCCACGACCAGATTTGAACTGGTGACCCCTTCCTTACCAAGGAAGTGCTCTACCGACTGAGCTACGTGGGCACTGGGCCGACCGCTATTTTGAAGGCAAAGTGGAGCGGGAGACGGGATTCGAACCCGCGACCCTCAGCTTGGAAGGCTGATGCTCTAGCCAGCTGAGCTACTCCCGCTTTCAAGGCGTCAAGACCAGATCCAGCCCGAGGTCTGTTTGCGAACAACTGGGGGCGTTCTCCCTCTTAAGCCTGAACCTCGCCTCAAAATCATGGTGGAGAGGGGAGGATTTGAACCTCCGTAGGACCTAAGTCCGGCGGGTTTACAGCCCGCTGCCATTGACCGCTCGACCACCTCTCCGTCTATTGCAGGTGCAAATAACTGTGCTGTCTTTGGAGCTGGCGAGAGGACTTGAACCCCCAACCCGCTGATTACAAATCAGCTGCTCTACCGGTTGAGCTACGCCAGCGTCGCGAGTCGCCTAAGCTAACACAGGCGGCAACCCACGTCAAGCGAAAAATCAAACAAGAACCCCGAACAAGTCGGGGTTCTCCGCTCCAAAGCGCGAATCATATCGCACCCGCCCGCCGCTTGGCAAGCGATTAATTGAAAAACCCGCGGACCTCAGCGCTCCGGCAGGGTCAGGCCGTACCGGTCGCTCAGGTCCAGCGGCGGCAGCGGCCCGTCCAGCGGCCGGAGGTCGCGCACGTACCAGTCCAGCCACTGGAGCTGGCGGTGCAGCGAGTCGATCCGGCCCGGCTGCTTCCGGTTGCCGTGGCCCTCGCCGGGATACTGCACCAGCCGGACGGCCGGGTGTCCGGTCATTTTGAGCTGGCGGTAGAACTCGAGACTCTGGCTTGGGTGGACGCGAGGATCCTGGGTGCCGCCCAGAATGAGCACGGCCGAGCGGCTCTTCTGGGCGTGGAAGAGCGGGCTGCGCTGGAGGGCCAGGTCCCACATCTTCTCCAGCGGCCGGCCGGAGTGGACGTGCAGTTCCTCGTACGGGATATCGGTGGTGCCTCGCTTGCTGATCAGGTCGCTGATCCCGACGAACATGCACACCGCCCGCACGTAGCGGGTGTAATACGTGGCGAACCACGCCGCGGCGTAACCGCCGTACGAGCCGCCGATCAGGCCCACGCGGCCGGAGTCGGCCAGGCCCCGGCCGACGAGGTAGTCGATCCCGTCGGCAATGTCGTCGAATTCCTTGCCGGCGGGATCGCCGTAGCCTTCCGCCGCGAACGCGACGCCGTAGCCGGTGCTGGCCCGGTAGTTGGGGAGGAACACGAGGTAGCCCTGGCCGGCCAGCACCTGCACCGGTTCAGAGTACCGGGTCAGCCAGCCGTCGGTGTAATGGGCTTCGGGCCCGCCGTGGACGACCACCACCAGCGGCGGCTTGCGGTCCGGCTCCACCGCGGTCGGGTGGACCAGCAGCCCCTCGATGGAACGACCGTCTCGGGCGGCGTAACGAACGACCTCCTGCCGGCCCAGCGCGCGCTCCGGCAGCCAGGGATTGGACCGGGACAGGCGTCGCGGTTCGCCGGTGCCGGTCCAGACGAAGAGCTCCGGCGGATGCGCGGCGGTGTGGCCGGTCATCGCCATCACCCGCCCGCCCAGCGCCGCGTGCGGCGCGCCGAACACCAGGCCGCACGTCGCGCCGTCCAGCAGCACCTGGCGCTCGCCGCCGCGCCAGGCGACGGCGCTCAGCGTCTGGCGAACGCCTTCTCCGGCGAGGTAGAGCACGGTGTCCGCATCCTGCCAGCCCGCCCACGCCGCATGTCCGGCCAAGGCGGGCGGAGTGAGGTTGCGCGGCGCGGACTCGCCCACCGCCACCGCGTACACCTGGCTCTCGGCATGGTCCTTGAGTTCGGCGGCGGCGGTGTAGGCCAGCTTGGCGCCGTCGGGGCTGAAGGCCAGGCGGCCCAGTTTACCGCCGGGGTCCACCCACGGTTTCAGCGTGCGGTCGGCCAGTTCGAGCAGGTAGATCTTCTGGAACATGTACATGTGGTCCACCAGGTTGCGCTCGGTGGCCGACAGGGCGATCCGCGCGCCGTCCGGACTGAAACAGAAATTCCAGACGCTGAGGTCACCGACCAGGATGGCGGGTTCCGGAACCACCCCCCCCACAGGCAAGCCGGTGAGGTAAAGGGCACGCGGCTTCAGGTTCTCCTCGAAGTAGATGAAGTTGTAGCCCTTCTTCTCCAGCTCCTTTTCGCGGGCCGACGGCGCCGGCTGGGCGACGTAGGCCAGCCGGGCGCCGTCCGGATGCCAGCGGAAGGCGAGGACGTCGGTGGCCGACTGTGTGGCCGGCGCGGCCTCGCCCCCGTCGGCGGGAATCGTCCAGACCTGGGTCTTGGCGTCGTCGCCCCGCTTGAGCAGGAACGCGATCCGGCGGCCGTCGGGCGACCACTCCGGCGCGCCGACCGCCACCGGGCCGGTGACAAAGGGGCGCGACTGGCCTGTCTCCACTGACCAGACGTGCAGTTCGGCGTAGTTGCCGCCGGGCGCATCGGCGGCATCCCGCTGGCGGCTGACCACCGCGGCGACCCACTTCCCGTCGGGGCTGATGCGGGCTTCGGTCACGGACCGGAGGCGGCCCACGTCGTCGGGCGACAGGGCCGCCGGCGCGGCGAGCGCCCCTGCGGTCAGGCCGGACAGGAACAGGCCGAGCACGATGACGGTCAGGCGCCGGCCAAAGGGTTGGGAATCCCTCATTGGGCGGTCTCCGACGCTTCCTTCGCGAGGGCGGCGAGCTGGCTGAAGTCCACTTCGTTCAACGCGGACTTGATCCGATCCATGGGCAGGTTGGAGCCCTGGACGTTGACGATGAACCGCTTGGCGACCAGCACGCGCATCTCGCCCCGCTGGGCGTTGTTGTCGTATTCCTCGAACGCCCGGTGGCCGCGGTAGGTCGTGGTCCGTTCGTAGCCGGCGTCGGATTCCTTGTCCATGTCGACCAGGGTCCAGGCGGCCGAGGCCATGGCGGTCAATCCCGAGGCCGTGCCCATATCCGTGATCTCGATCTCCAGGCTGGATTCCTCGTTCGCATAGCGGGCGCGGGCCATGGACACCTTGACCCCCATGGCGCCCGTCTTTTCGCCTTCGGCGGATTCACGCGCCAGGTCGGCGGCGGTCTCGGGCAACAGCGCCTTGAGCGACTGGTAATTCACCGGCTCCACCGGCTCGCCCTTGCCCTCCATCGCCTCCTTCATCTTGGACAGCGCGTCACCCATCTGCTGGAGGCCCGGCTCCGCCGCTTCCTGGGCTTCGCGGGCTTCCTCGGCTTTTTGCGCCGCCTGGTCGGCATCGGGTTTCCGGGAGCACATCCCGCAGCCCATCATCACGAGCAGCCCGAGCAGGGCCAGCCCAGCCAGAATCAGGCGGATCGTCCATCGTGTCTGGGTCATGATCTCCTCCCGTAAAAACATATTAATTTGAAAGCGGGTCTTCCCGCCGGCACATGCTTTGACCGGTGCGTCCGCCCGCACTTTACATGGAACGGATAAAGCGCGTCAAGAGTCTCCGGCAATTCGCGGCCGGGGCGGCGTTGACACCTCCGCCCGGTAACCGCTATAATCCGCCTTTGTCTGAAAGGAGCACCCGCATGCCGCCCGCACCGGCCGCCCGTCTGGCGTCTTCCGCCGCCCGCCCCGCCCCCCGGCTCCTCCGCCGCCTGGCGGTCGCGGCCGCGGTCTGGCTGGCCGCGACCGCACTGTTCGGCCAGACTGTCGACCGCAAGGTGATCATCCTCGACCCCGGCCACGGCGGCGATGACAACGGGGCGCGCTCCGCGGCCGGCACCTTCGAAAAGGACGTCAACCTGATGCTGGCCAAGGCCCTCCGGAAGGAACTGAGCCAGGACAGCCAGCTCCAGGTGCTGCTCACCCGCGAAGGCGACCAGCGACTGGCGCTCGAGGAGCGGGCGATCCACGTCAACCGCCTGCGGGCGGACCTGTTCTTCAGCATCCATTGCGCCCACTCGCCCCAGGAGTCGGCGGCCGGTTTTTTGGTGTACTACTTCCAGCCGGACGCCGACCAGACCGACACGTACCACTATCTGAAGGCCCCGCTGGGCGGACGCGAACTCCGCGTGCTCCCCTGGAACCTGGCCCAGTTCCAGTGGGTGCCCGCCAGCAAGGAAATGGCGGGCATTCTCCAGCGTCGCCTCAACGAGTTCTACTCCCGATCCAGCGGCGCGCCCATGGGCGGCCCGCTGAAACTCCTGGCGACCGTCAACTGCCCGGCCGTGCTCCTGGAAGCGGGGCACCTCTCCAATCCGGCTGACGAGCAACGGCTCGACGACGCCGGCCACCAGGACGCGCTCGCCCGGGTGCTCCGGCAGGCGGTCGCCGAGTTTCTCAAGGCGAGCGAACCCATCCGGGAGACGCCATGAACCGGAAAGTGCTGCTTATCGCGCTGGCCGTGACGCTGGTCCTGTCCCTGGCCGGCGTCTGGATCCTCTACCGGCAGGAGCGGGCCAAGCAGGCCGCCGATCGTCAGGAGGCGCAGGAAGCCGCGGCGGAAGCCATGGCGCCGGCGGCCACCCCGGATGACGTTACCCAGGGCGAACTCAGGGTCAAGCTGTACTTCCGCGCGCCGGCCCAGTCGGCGGGGACGCTGGCCCTGCTCACTCCCGAAGTCCGGATGATCCCCCAGTCCATCCGCAAGGAATATCTTATCCGCCGGATTCTCGAAGCGCTACTCGCGGGCCCGGCCAAGGGCGGCGGGCGCACCATCCCCAAAGGGACCCTGGTCCGCCAGGTGTTCATCACCAACAATCTGGCCGTGATCGATTTTTCCCGCGAAATCTCCGTCCGCCATCCGGGCGGCGTGCTGGGCGAGATGGCCACCGTCTACTCCATCGTCAACTCGGTGGTGGACAACGTCCCCGGCGTCGACGGCGTGCGGATCCTGGTGGACGGATCCGAGCGCAGCACCCTGGCCGGGCACCTGGCCTTGGACCGGTCGTTCGGGGCCGCGCCCCAATTCATCGCCGGTGCGACGGGCCGGGACGCCCTCATCCAGGAGGAGAATCTCGAATGAAGCAGAACAAGCCCATCGCCGTCTTCGACTCGGGCATCGGCGGCCTGACGGTGTACCGCGAGCTCAAGGAACGGCTGCCCCAGGAGCGGTTCATCTACCTGGGCGACACCGCCCGGCTCCCCTATGGCAGCAAGTCCGCCGAGACGGTCATCAAGTACTCGCTGCAGAACGCCGAATTCCTGGTCTCGCTGGGCGTCAAGATGCTGGTGGTGGCGTGCAACACGGCCTCGTCGTTCGCCCTCGACGCGCTGGTGGACCGGTTCGACATGCCCATCGTGGGCGTCATCGCCAGCGGCGTCCGCCGGGCCCTGACGTTGACGCAGAACCAGCGGGTGGGTGTGATCGCCACCGAGGCCACGGTGGGCAGCGCCAGCTACCAGAACCTGCTGCGTGAGCTGGGCCCGCAGACGGAGGTTCACGCCGCCGCCTGTCCGCTGTTCGTGCCGCTGGTGGAGGAGGGCTGGCTGGACCACCCGGTCACGCGGGAGGTCGCCCGCATCTACCTGGAGCCGCTCCGGGCCAAGGGCGTGGACGCGCTCATCCTGGGCTGCACCCATTACCCCCTGCTCAAGGGCGTGCTCGCCGCCACGCTGGGCCCGGACGTCCAGCTCGTCGACTCGGCGGCGGCGCTGGCCGGCGAAATCAGCAGCATTCTCACCGCCCTGAGCCTCGAGCGGCGCCCCGAAGCCGGCGGGGCCGCCGAGGACGATTTTTACGTCACCGATTCCATCCCGCGGTTTCAGCGGGTGGCCGAGATCTTCCTGGCGCGCAAGCTGGACCACATCCGCCTGGTGGACCTGGGCGTCGCCCCGCGGCGGGAGGGGTGAGGCCATGCCCCGCAGCGGACGCGGCGATTACGCGCTGAGGCCCATCCAGTTCGAGTCCAACTTCCTGAACCACGCGGAAGGATCGGTCTACGTGACCTGCGGCGCCACCCGGGTGATCTGCACGGCCAGCGTCGAGGAGAAAGTCCCGCCGTTCCTGCGGGGCGGCGGCTCCGGCTGGCTCACCGCCGAGTACGCCATGCTCCCCCGCGCCACGCAGTCCCGCACGCCCCGCGAGCGGGCCCAGTTGTCGGGACGCACCCAGGAGATCCAGCGGCTCATCGGCCGCTCCCTCCGCGCCGTGCTGGATCTGCCGCGGCTGGGCGAGCGCACCATCCAGGTGGACTGCGACGTCATCCAGGCCGACGGCGGCACCCGCACCACCGCCATCAACGGCGGCTTCGTCGCGGTGGCGCTGGCGGTGGATCGGCTCATGAAGGGCAAGGCCGTCACCGGCAGTCCGCTGAAGGATTTCGTGGCCGCCACCAGCGTGGGCCTCGTCAACGGCGCCACCCTGCTGGATCTGGAGTACGTCGAGGACGCCGCCGCCGCCGTGGACCTCAACGTCGTCGCCACGGGCGACGGCCGGTTGGTGGAGATCCAGGGCACCGCCGAAAAGACGCCCTTCACCCACGAGCAGCTCTACGAGATGCTGGAGATCGCCCGGATGGGCATCGAGGAGATCATCGAGCTGCAGCGCCGGGCGCTGGAGACCGGAAAGCTGGATCTGGAGCGCCTGCTCCCCCATTACCGGAGCTGAACATCGGGCGGCAGCCGGCGGCCGCCGGCCGCGTCGCCCCACGGAGAAACCGCATGCCCCGCATCGACCGCCTGCTCGTGGCCACCACCAACCCCGGCAAGGCCCGGGAGATCGCCGAGATCCTCGGCGACCTGGGCGTGCGGGTCGCCGGCCTGGAGGCGGTGCCATGGGTGCCTCTGTTCGAGGAGGGGGATGAGTCGTTTGCCGACGGTGCCCGCGCCAAGGCGGCGTTCTACAGCCGGATCACCGGCTGGCCCACGCTGGGCGACGATTCCGGGCTGGAGGTGGACGCCCTCGGCGGCGCGCCGGGCGTGCGCTCGGCCCGCTGGGCCGGCCCCGGCGCCACCGACGCCCAGCGCATCGACAAGCTGCTGGCGGAGCTGGCGGGCGTGCCGCCCGAGCGCCGCACCGCCCGTTTCCGCTGCGCCGTGTCGCTGGTGGCGGACGGGCGGGAGGTGGTGGTCGCCGAGGGGAGCTGCGAAGGCCGGATTCTCGAGGCCCCGCGGGGCACGGGCGGTTTCGGCTACGACCCCGTGTTCCTCGTGCCGGAGACGGCGCTCACCTTCGCCGAGCTGCCGCCCGCGGAGAAGAACGCCTTGAGCCACCGCGGCCGCGCCCTGGCGGCGCTGCGGGCGCGGCTGGCCGAGTGGCTGCAATCAGACGCGTGAACCGGATCGGCCCCGGAGCGAGCCGTCCGTCCATACGGAGATAACGACATTCCACATCTGGGGAGAGATACCATGCGAAACATCCTGATGCTGCTGAGTCTGGTCGTGCTCCTGGCCGGCTGGTCGCCGGCAGGCGAAAACAACGACTACTTCGACGATGCCGCGGCCACCACCCTGGCCGGACCGGACCTCGTCGTCGCCGGCGACGTGGCGACGCCCGGTCCCGTGGACGTGTCCCGCCTGCCCGTCCGCTCGGTAACGGTGCGCGAGGCCATTCTGAAGGACGGCCGGCCGGAGTTCGTGGGCGCCTACCGCTACGACGGTTACTCGCTGTTCGACATCCTGCGCGACGTCAAGGTGGTCAAGAAAAACGAAGCCGAATTCCCGCCCCTGATCGACCTACTGGTCATCGTGGAGAACGCCACCGGCGAGAAGGCGGTCCTGAGCTGGGGCGAGATCTTCTACGCCAACATCCTCCACCGCAGCCTCATCGCCGTGCGGGTGTCGCCCGTCATCCCGTCGCATGGCGACGACCGCTGGCCCGTCCCTTCGGACACGCGCCTGGTCTGCGCCGACGACATGGTGTGCGCGCGACAGATCCGGCAGCCCGTCAAGATAACCGTGCTGACCAGCCCTCACAGTTTCGCGGTGAACCGTGACCTGAAGCCGCTGTACAGCCCCGCCATCCGCCTCGTGGCGGACGGCCAGGAGAAGGGCCGGCTGGAGAGCCTGCCCGCCGCGGCCGGCGAACGCGTGTACCCGACCGTGGCCTACGGGCACGGGATGGGCTTCCACGGCATGAGCGAAATCCGCGGCAAGTCGGCCAAGGACGTCCTGTTGGCCGCGTTCCCCCCGACGCCCGAACGCCTGCGCGCCGGCTACCTGGTGTTCGCCGCGGCCGACGGCTACCGCTGCACCGTGTCGTACAGCGAGCTGTTCAACCGCAGCGACCGGGCCGAGTTCCTGATTCAGGACCGCGGCGAGGGCTCCAGGGGCGGCCGGTTCCCGCTGTTCGCGGGACCCGACTTCTTCGTGGACCGCGGGGTTAAGGCCGTGTCGGAGATCCGCTGCGTCCAGATTCCCTGACCCATCGCGTTTGAAAGCGTCCGTCGTAAACGAGCTTCGGGACCGGAGTCCCGAAGCTCGTTTGCTTCATTCGGCAACCCAAGTTGGCTGCGGCAGGAGAACGCCAAGGACCACTCGTGCCGGAATTCCGGGTTTTCGCACCAGATCCTGGCGAAACCATGGCACAGGTCGCCACAATCGAGGGACTTGTCGGCCACCTTCCGGATGACGGGCCGCCAGTAGCCGCATTCGCCCTGATTGCGCTCATCGTACACCGGTCCGAACTCTTCGAAATATTTGACAAGTTTTCCCCGGAGGGCCGGAAAATGCAGGGATAATCTCATCTTAAACAGGACGCTGTATCTGCCTGGTCCTGATCGAAAAGGAGGGTGAATCTGAAAGGGATAAAGCAGGTTCCTGATGGTGCTGAGAAAGAACGGCTCCCCCTATCTCAGGATCGGGAACAACAACACAATGATCCCCTGCCGGGCTGTTTCGGAGACAACACCGGCGAGGGTATCAATTATGATGAGCCGGATATCCTGGTTATCGAAATTACATATTTCAATTGCATTTTCATCAAAATATTTTAATCCTGTCATGAGGAAAATTGATGTTCCTATTAAGTACTGCGAAAGCGCCTTTGCTGCGGTGATTTCAAAGAAGGCGAAACGGGCGGCTGAGCTCGCCGAGATCAACCAGTGAGGCGATTCTCGCCGTTGGAGGCATTGATTATGAAGCTTCGATACATACTATTATTCCCCATTGCCGCGGTTGTCGCGGTGTTCGCGATTGCAGAGAGTCCGCGTATTGCGTACCGGTTGCCAGCGGAGTTCTCAAGCTATGTCGTGCAAGCTCCGAAGAGCGAGGCCGCAGCTGCCTCGGTGGCGAAGGAGATGCTTCCTGTGGAGCTTGCGGCCGCCGGACTATTGGCTGAGAGACGGCGGGAGCTCTATCAGATTTCTCCAGAGGTGGTTGTAGTCGTCGGACAGAGGAATGGGCTGTACGAGGCAGTATTGGTGAGAGTACGGTCTGCCCAGGTTGTAGAGAGAATTGCGTTCGATGGCGAGCCATACGACAACATTGGCGTCGTTGGCCAGACCATCGTGAAGAAAATCCCGCTCTCTGAGAATCAGCCGGAGCTGGTGGCGGTCGGTCTCGTGACCGATCTGTTCGGCGTCGCCGGTGCGCATAACCCTTCCCATTGCTACGTGCTCCGGCTCTTGGTGGTCTCCGGCGACAAGCTTCTCTTCAAGGGGCCAGCGACACAAATCGGCGAGGCATTGATTCGAGAGACCCAGAGGGGCGCTGTAGTTGGAAACGTCGCTCTACCGCGTCTTCTCAGAGCCGATATCAATGGCGACGGTTTCGACGATGTCGTCTTATGGACGAGGAGCTACAGCACGGAGAAGCCTTCGGCGGTAAAGTGCAAGGGACGTTCGCTGAGATTTGTCGACGAGTCTGTGCAGGTGGCACTCTTCGACCCCCAGACCAGGAGACTGTCGGCTTTTCTGAAGCGGCCGGACCTGTCGCCGCCGGACGCGTCTCTGTTCTATCCGTGGGCCCCCCAGGAGCCCGGTGGCCCCGACCAATGGCTTTCTGAGGAAGGTCTTGTCCTGAGCGCGCTTTGCCCACCGCTCACCGAGCGATGATCGACCTACGAGGCGCAGGCGCCGACGCTGCGTACCGCGCGCCACGAAGGCCGGAGTCTCGAACCACTTGCAAAGAAGCGCGTCAGTAGAGGTGGCTACTGCGTCGTCGTTCAGCGTGCAAGGGCTTCGCGGACTCTTTCCGAAAATCGTTTGGGTCCTGTTTGCTGACTCCAACCCTGACTGATGGCCTATTGATCCTGCCGACAGTTTTCATCCTGCTCCGGGAATCGACAGCGGCCAGACAACGATCCTGTATCGCGAAAAGGTCTGAATGGTTGTTGCTGATTGCTTGAATCTGATTAGCTATTTCCAGTCGAGGCGGATTGTGCCGACACGAGATCCGAGGATCGAAGCCCGTTGTCTCTGATTTGAGGTCCCGGGTCTTCGGAACCGCCGTTGGCAGTCGATTCGCGCCGACGGAGTGGTACGGCACCCGGGGTGAGGCGTTGCGAGGACTCCTCTCCGCCGCTCGCTCCCGCTCGCGGTGCCTTCAATGTGCCAACCGGATGATTTTTCGCGTTATCCTGGTGGATCGGTGCGTCGTTGAATCGGAAGACGGGAGATGTTTTAAGGAAGACGGGAGACGGCAGATCCCAGACAAATCCACCATCAACCATCAACCATCAACATGTTATCCGAGGCATGATCTAGGGCGATGGACACGAGCCTCGAGTCTCGAGCCTCGATGACGATTACCAGTACGAGCACGATTACGATCACGATTACGAGTACGATTACGAGCACGAACGGAAAATCTCAGCCGATTGCCTCCACCGTGTGGCGGTAGATGACGCCGTGGCGCGCCAGCTCCGCCAGCATGAAGGCGACGCAGTCGGGCTCCCGTCCGATGAACTCCGGCGGGACGACACCCTCCCCCCGGTACAGCCCCCGGGCCAGCAGCCGGGCGGCGGCGGTGGCGGTGTAGCCGGTGGTGCGGGCCATGGAGTGCACCCCCGACGCCGCGTCGAACCGGTCCAGCAGCTCCCACGTGTAGCGGACCCGCCGCCCCGCCTCGCGCCCCTCCACCACGACGCGCATCACGGTGAGGTCGGTGTCACCCTCCTTCAAGCGCCACAGCGGGAACAGAATCTTGGCGGTGAAGTCCACGGGGCGGATCTTCACCCCGGCGATCTCCACCGGCTCGGTGCCGAAAAAGCCCGTCTCGCGCAGCAGGGCCATCTTGGTGATGTGGCCCGGGTAGCGGAGCGTCTTCTCCTTCATGTTGGGCGCGTCGATCGTGGTCGCCAGCGTCCTCAGGCCGTCGGTGTTGAACGCCTCGAGGGTGCCCACTCCCGGAAAGTTGACGAACTCGGGGTCGGACAGCGCCGGCCGCACCACGAGCTGGCCGTTCTCCACGTAGCGGGCGGGCCGGACGTACTCCTCGATCACGTCGATGGGCGAGAACACGGCCTTGTAGTCGTAGGGCCACTCCCGCACCTCGGGCAGGCCGCCGACGTAGATCAGCACACGGTCCACGGCCTCCATCTGCCGGGCGGCGTGCCCCACCAGCAGGTTACTCATGCCGGGCGCGACGCCGCAGTCCACCACGGCGGTCACTCCCTGGCTCTGGGCGAGCGCATCCAGGCCGAAGGGATCCTCGGGAAAGAAAGCGATGTCCACCACCGGCCGCTTCGCCTCGATGACCGCCTGCAGGGTGGCGTAGCCCATGAAGCCGGGGACGGCGCTCACCACCAGGTCGCTGGCGCCGGCCAGCTCCCGGACCCGCGCCGCGTCGCGCAGGTCGGCCTGGACGGTGCGCACGGGCCAGCGGGCCGCGGCCTGGGCCAGGGCGTCCGCGTTGATGTCGGCAACGGTCACTTCGAAATCCGGGTCGGCGGCGAGGTCGCCCGCCATGGGCCGTCCCACCAGTCCGGCTCCCAGTACAATGATATTCATGGATGCTCCTTGTGCATGGTGTTGCAGGCGTCGTGCTCCGATTCGCGGCGCCGCGGGATCGTCCACCGACAACGGTCCGGTCCCGAGGGACCGGCGATCGATGCCGCGCGTGACGGAAAAAAACCGGGAGATTACCGCAGGCCGCTGAAGCGGTTCACGTATTGGATGGTGGCCAAAAGGCCGGTGGGTCTTTCGCCCGCGAGGGCGCCGCGAGTCCGGTGCATGGGCGCATGATACCGCATCGCGCCGCCGCCGCCAACCCTTTTCCCGCGAAGGGCCCCGTCCGCTGTCCGCGCGGCCCGCGGTCCCGCTCGTTTCGAACGACCGCGAGTGGATGCCACGCCGTTGAATTTCGCCGACGGCAGGTGTATCTTCGTTGCGTTGCGAATCCGAAACCCTCGAGGGACTCCACCATGAAGCATCACCGCGTGATCGTCGGCACCCTGTGCGCCGTTCTGCTGGTCCTGTCCGCTCCGGCGGCGGCCCAGATCACCCCGCCGCGGATGGTCCGCACGCCGGACCTCCACGGCGACCGCGTCGTGTTCAGCGCCGAGGGCGACCTATGGCTCGGCTCCATCGCCGCCGGCACCGCCGCGCGGCTCACTCTCCACGAGGCGGACGAGTACGGGCCGCGCTTCTCGCCCGACGGCGCCTGGATCGCCTTCACCGCGGGCTACGACGGCGGCCAGGACGTCTACGTGATGCCCGCCGCCGGCGGCGCCCCCCGGCGACTCACTTACGACCCGACCGGCGCCGAGGCGGTGGACTGGACGCCCGACGGCGCCCGTGTCCTGTTCCGTTCCCGTCGCGGCGTCCCCATGGTGGGCCCGCGGTTGTACCTCGTGCCGGCCGGTGGCGGTCTCCCCGAGCCGCTGCCCATGGAAAAGGCGGCGCAGGGATCCTTCGCCCCGGACGGCAACCGGCTCGCCTACTGCCCCATGGCCCTGGAGAGCCACCACTGGAAGCGGTACCGCGGCGGCATGGCCAACAGCATCTGGATCGCCGACCTGGCGGCGAAGACCTTCCGCCGGATCCACGACGATCACGTCAACGAGCAGTACCCCGTCTGGGCGGGCGAGGCGGTATTCTTCGTTTCGGAGAAGGACGGGACCGCCAATTTGTGGCGCTGGGACGCGGGGAGCGGACAGGCGGTCCGGGTGACGGACCACACGGACTACGACGTCAAGGCGCCCGCCGGCGACGGCCGGCGCATCGTCTACCAGCACGGCGACGACTTATGGATCCACGACATCGCCGCCGGCGCGTCGCAGCCGGTGAAGCTGGCGTTGGCTTCCGACCGAATTCACGCCCGCCCGGTCCGGGTGGCCGGCGTGCCGGGCGCCTTCAGTGTCGGCCCCACCGGCAAGCGCCTGGTGGCGGAAAGCCGCGGCCAGCTCTTCACCCTGCCCGCGGAGCACGGCGAGATCCGGGCCGTGGCGCCGCTGGCCGGCGCCCGGTCCAAAGAACCGGTCTGGTCCCCCGACGGCAAGTGGATCGCCTTCGTCTCCGACCGCAGCGGCGAGGAGAACCTCTGGATCGCTCCGGCCGCCGGCACCGGCGAACCGGTCCCGCTCACCCGGATCGAGGGGCGACGCCTCGACGGGCCGGTCTGGTCGCCCGACAGCCAGCGGCTGGCGTTCAGCGACAACGCGCTGGCCCTCCACGTCGTGGACGTGGCGAGCCGCGCCGTGAGCGAGGTCGCCCGCGGCGAGTACGGCGGCATCGACGACTACCGGTTCTCGCCCGACGGAAAATGGCTCGTGTACATGCGGCCGGAGAACCATTTCGTCCGCTCGCTCTACTTCTACAACCTGGAGAGCAAACAGGCCACGCGACTCACGCACTCGCCCACGCGAGACCACGGACCGGTGTTCGACGCCGAGGGGAAGTACCTCTTCTTTCTCACCGAGCGGAGCGTCACGCCGCAGTGGGATTCCTTCGACTTTCAGATGAACCAGGACAAGACCACGAAAATCTATCTCATCACCCTCGCCGCCGACACCCCCTCGCCCCTGCCGGTGGAGAGCGACGAAGAGCCGGGCGGTCCCGCCGAGAAGAAGGATGCCGCGGTGACGGCGGCGGGAACCAAGCCCGATCGGGCTGCCGGTGACAAACCGGCCGGCGACAAGCCCGTCGGCGACAAGCCCTCGGCCGACCAGCCCGCCTGGCCGCCCAAGCTCCCCGACATGAAGGTGGAGCTCGACGGCATCGCCGCGCGGATCATGGAAGTGCCGGTGCCCGCCGGACGCCACACCGGTCTCGAGGCCATCCCCGGCAAGCTCCTGTTCCTGACCCCCGAAGAGGACGAGACCGACGCGGCCGGTGGGCCGGCCCGACCGGCCTTCAAGCTGAAGGTGTACGAGTTCAAAACCCGAAAGGTCACCGAGATGGCCGCGGGCGTCGCGGGATACGACTTGTCGTTCGACCGGAAGAAGGTGGCGCTGCGCAGCCGGACCGGCTTCCAGATCGTGGATGCCGGCGCCCCCGTCAAGCCAGACGCGCCCAAGGTGAACACCGCCGCCTGGCGGTTCGAGGTCAATCCGGAGCTTGAATGGCGACAGATTTTCCTGGAAGCGTGGCGGCTGCACCGCGACACCTTCTACGACCCCGGCATGCACGGCATGGACTGGGCGGCGGTGCGCCGCCGGTACGAGGCGCTGCTGCCGGCGGTGGGCTGCCGCGCCGAGCTCAACGAGGTCATCGGCGACATGCAGGCGGAGCTCAACGTCTCCCACGAATACGTGCGCGGCGGTTACAGCCGCCGCACCGCCCCGCCCGCCCCCGGCATCGGGGCGCTGGGGGCGGAGCTCGAGTGGGATGCCGTGGGGAAGGCGTACCGGATCGCCCGGCTGTTCGAGGGGGACGGCTTCGGCGACACGGCGCGCTCGCCGCTGCTGGCGCCCGGGCTCCGGGTGAAAGCAGGCGACTACCTCCTCGCGGTCAACGACCAGCCGCTCGCGCCCGACCAGGATCCCAACGCCAGGCTCATCGGCCTGGGCGGACAGCCGGTGCTCCTCCAGATCAACGACAAGCCCTCGGCCGACGGCGCGCGCGCGATCCGCGTCAAGGCGATGACCGGCGACGGTCAGGCGCGCTACTTCGACTGGGTCGCCGGTAACCGGGATTACGTCCGGCGCCACGGCGGCGAGAACCTGGCCTACCTCCACGTGCCCAACATGGGCAACCACGGCATGGCCGAATTCGCCAAGCACTTTTATGCCAACCTGGACAAGGACGGCCTGGTGCTCGACGTGCGCTACAACGGCGGCGGCATCACGTCGGGCATGATCCTGGAGCGGCTGCGGCGCGTGATCTTCGAGTACGACCAGGCCCGCTACGGCGTGCCGGAGCCGTACCACCGCACCGCCTACCTGGGCCGGGTGGTGCTGCTGTGCAACGAGCGCACCGCTTCCGACGGCGAGTACTTCAGCACCGGGTTCCGGTACATGGGTCTGGGGCCCACCGTGGGCACCCGCACCTGGGGCGGCTACATGGCGGTAAACGGCTTCCCCGCCATCGACGGCGGCATGGTCTCCTGCCCGCAGCAGGGGAGCTTCACCCCCGAGGGGAAATGGCTCCCCGACGGCTACGGCTTCAACCCGGACCACGTGGTGGCGGACGACCCCAACGCCTTCGTGGCCGGGCGCGATCCGCAGCTCGACACGGCCATCGCCCTGCTGAAGGAGGAAATCCGGAAGAACCCGCCCCGCTGGCCGAAGCGCCTGCCGCCGCCATCGGCGGAGAAGGCCTTCCAGTAGGGCCGCGGCCGGATGCCCCGGAGGCATGGAGACATCGTGACATGGCGGACATCTTCCCTGAAATGATCCGCTGCCTGCCCCGCGCGGACATCCCCCTGCCGGGTGTCCGCGCCTATCTCTCCCAGGGCGAGGACCACCAGATTCTCTTCATGGAGTTCACCGCGGACGCCGAGGTGCCGGAGCACGCCCACGCCGCCCAATGGGGCGTCGTCGTGGCCGGGCGCATCGACTTCGTCATCGGCGGCCGGCCACACTCCTTTACCCGGGGGGACAGCTACCACATCCCCGCTGGCGTGCGCCACTCGGCGCGGATCCACGCCGGCTACGCCGACGTCACCTGCTTCGCCCAGCGGGACCGTTACCGCACGCTCCCGCCGGAGCAGTCAGATTAGTTCAACGGAAAGTCACTCGAGGAAATAACCCGGACGCGTCTTGACCTGCACGCCGGGGCGGGTCACCTCCACCCCTACGGCGTGCCATTCCCGCCCGGCGCCGCTCTTCGCCGGGGCGTAGTACGACAGGCTGTACAAGTTGCGCAGCTCCGCGGCCACCGTCCGGTAGACCGCCTCCAGGTCCTCGAACCGCTGGACGGGGAACATTCGGCCGCCCGTGCTCTCGGCCAGCCCGGCGATCTGCCGGCGGGCGGTGCGGTAGACCACGCTCGACACGTTCCCCTCCTTGACCACCTGCTCGTACTCGGTGTCGATGTAGACGGGGAACACGGTCACGGCGGCGGCGGCGACGCGGTCGCGCATCTCCTCGTACGACCACTTGGAGGTGTAGTCGTCGGGCCGTTGCAGCACGTTATCCACGCCGTCGCTCATGACCACGATGATGTTCCGGCGCCCCCTGGCTTCGGCCATTTCATCCAGGGCGTACCACATCGCCTCGTAGAAGGCGGTGCCGCCGCCGCGGTTCTTGATGGCGTCGATCCGCTGGCGGATGAGCCGGCGATTCTCGGTGAAGGGAGAGATGAGCATGTAACGACTGGTGAAGGCGGCCACGGCGACGCGGTCGGCGGGATTGAGCATGTCCACGAACCGGGCGGCCGCCTGCTTGATGACCTTGGTCTTGTCCTTCGTGCTGCCGCTCAGATCCAGCAGCAGGAGCAGGTTCAGCGGCGCGGTCTGCGGCTCGAAGTAAACGATCGGCTGCTCGGCGCCGTTGTCCAGCACGCGGAAGTCCTCACGGACGAGGTCCGTCACCGCCGCCCCCGTGGCGTCGGCGGCCTGGACGTTCAGGGTCACCAGCCGGGTGCTCACGCCGATCCGGTAACCGCCGGCTCCGCCCGCCGCCGGATCCGCGGCGGGCGCGGCGGATGGTGTCTCCCGCTCGGCCGGACTGGCGTCGGCGGCCGACAGTCTATGGGCGGGCTCCGCCGGGTTGCCGCCGGCCGCGGTGTCGGACTGGCGGACGGCTCGGGCCGGGTCATCGGCGAATAGGGTGACGCGGCCCGCGCGGGTGCGCGCCAGCACCGGCACGCCGCCGCGGCCGAGCCTTCCGTCGAGGAGCCCCTGCTGGGGCGTGCCAAAAAACTCCAGCGGCAGGCGCGCCTCCACCATCCCCGTGAGACTGCGGAGCGACACGTCGGCGTCGGCGCCGGCGGGCAGGCCGCAGCGGATGTCCCCGCTGTCGGTTTCCGCCGTGATGCCCCGCCCCACGCCGCGCACCGTGATGGTGCCGGAGCGGCTCCGCGCCGCCACCTGCACGCCCGCCGGCACCAGCAGGCGCAGGTCCACCGCCGCGTCGCCCGCCAGCTCGGGGCGGGTCCAGACGTCCACCTCACCTTCAGCGCCCGGCTGGTCCAGCACGTCGGCCGCCGGGTTCACCTCGGCGCCGTCGCGCCGCGCGGCCAGGATGCGGATGTAACCCTCAGTCCAGGTTTCCACCAGGATATCGCCGCCCAGGTTCTGCACGTGCACGAGCCGCACCGGCGGCTCGATGTCCCGCACCGGCTGCTCGGTGCGCGGCGCACCGGCGGCCAGCGCCGAAGCGAGTCCGGCGGTCAGGATCAGGGTCAACAAAATCAGCTTGACAGCCCGTTTGCAGCTCGCTTGCCTCATGTCGCCCAGACGCTCCTCTCCCCGGATTATTGCCATATCATCAATTTAATATACGCCTCCCGCGCGGGAAAAGATGCGGCAAAGTACCTCGCGGCCTGGAGGCCGCGAGTTCGTTCCGCACCATCATGGGGATTCCGTCAGTCCGTGGAGATAACCCGGCAAACCGCTTGATCCTGCCGTGTTCGAACTCGCACGCGGCAACAGCGTGAGGTACACAATTTCAACTGAACAGGGCATAGATCATGGCACTGGCGGTCCCGACGATCGCCGCGACCAGGTTCAGCATCACCAGCGCCAGGAGCTTGACCACGGTGATCCCGTGCCCCTGCCCGTAGACCCGGCGGAGCGCCAGATAGATATAGCCGAAAAAGACCACCATGAACAGCAGGGTGACGGGAATGGACTCGCCGCCGAGGCCGGACATGACCGCCAGCGGAACCATGCCCAGCAGGTAGCCGAAGCTGTTGAGGTGCAGGGTCATCACCAGATGCTGCGCCAGGAAGGGCCGGCGGCGGCGGTAGAGCAGAAACAGGACGGGCCCCAGGAGCACCAGGTCCAGAACCATGCTGGCCGTCTTGTGGGCCTCCACGTAGCGCGGATCCCGCGCGGCCACGAACTGCGCCCGGGTCTGGCCGGAATCTCCGGCCTGCTGATCGATCACCTGCAGGAGCGGGCTGTCCGCGGGCTGCTGGGAGACCAGCATGGACAGGTTGACCGGCGCGTAATGGTTGAAAAAGAAGTAGAGCGCCAGGCACATCAGGTACAAGGGGATGGGCCGGATGTGGCGCTGCCGCCGGCCGTCGAGGTAGTCCACGGTGAGCCGGCCGGGGTGGAAGAACAGGTCCAGCAGGGTCCGGGGCAACTTGCCGTCCAGATCCAGCGTCTCCTCCACCACCATGCCCGCGACATGGCGCAGACTCATCTCGTCGGGACGAATCCTTTTTTGGCCGCATGCCTGACACGCTTTCCCCGCGGCCGCCGCCCCGCAGTTGGGGCAGGTGAACGTGCCGGTTTCATGGGCTGCATCGTGGTGCATGGATACTCCCCGGTTCATGACTCGTGCCGTGAATTTGCGCCATCATATTCAAATCATCGCCGCCGCGCAATGCCAACCGGCGCGACTCGCAACCGAATTGGGATCGAAACTGGATAACCTGAAACCCAAACCCCGTGTTCAGGCGGGACGCCTGAGCACCTTTCGCCAACCCTTCTCACTGTTTACTGTTTACTGTTTGCTGTTTACTGTTTGCTGTTTGCTGTTTGCTATCTTCCGCCTTGCGGCGAGCTCCAGAGTGCGCACATAATCTTTGTACTCGTGGTGAAGCGCCGCCTGCTGGCTGGACAGCCCGCTGTCGGTGTTCCCCTCCCAGCGGCGGCACAGGTACACCGGCTCGAAGATCCGGGCCACCGGCCAGGTGCGGCTCAGACCAAGGGCGGCGGCGTAATCCTCGCCGTAGCTCACGTCGGGAAAGCCCACGCGGCGGAGGGCCGGCACGTGGTACGCCCGCGGCGCGCCGATCCCCTCCACCCGCAGCAGGTTGTTGTGGCCGTTGGCGGGCGTCCACTCGCGGTGGTCGATGACGCCCGGCGGCAGCTCGTTGAGCTCGCGGTCCACCAGCCGATAGCTCCCCACGGCGAGCGCGGCGCCGCTGGAGCGGAGGCCGTCGACCATTTGCTGGAGTGTGTCCGGGCCGGTGTACAGGTCGTCGGAGTCGAGCTGCACCGCGTAGAGCCCGCAGAGCGGCGATTCGACCGCCAGTTGCCAGCAGCCGCCGATGCCCCGGCCGGGGAGCGGCGGGACCAACCGGTGGACCTGGGAATGGCGATGCTGCAATTCCTCGACCACAGCGCCCGTGCCGTCGGTGGAGTAATTGTCCACCACCAGGATATTGAATGGGAAATCCGCCTGCTGGCTTGCGGCGGAGGTAATTGCCTCGCCGACGGTCCCCGCCCGGTTCCGCACCGGGATCACCACGCTGGCGAGCACGGGGAATTCCCCGGCGGACGGCAACGGCGCCGCCGGCGGCGGCAGCCACGCGCCGATGCGGCGGAGGTGTTTCGTGAACACCGCCTCCAGTTCCTTCTGGCGGTCATGGTTTTCGCGTCTCAGGTAATCGAAGTGCCCGTTCGCCGCCGGGCCGGCCGGCGTACGCACGCGGTACAGCGGCTCCGGCACCCGGGCGATGGCGCCGGCACGGGCCAGTCGCAGGCGCAGTTCCACCGGACCGGACCAGCGCGTATGGGCCAGCGGCCCTTCGGCGTCGAGCGCCGCCGCGACCGCCCCGCGCTGCCACGCCGTGAGCGGCCCCATCGGGAAGGTGTCCCGGGCCGAGCCGGGCTGGAACGGTGGCACGTGCATCGTGTCCGCCGAGCCGTCGGGCGCCTCGCGCCGCCAGTGGCTGTAGAGGCAGCCGGCGCCCAGGTGCGTGAACGCGGCTTCCAGCCGCTCCGGAAACCCGGCTTCCGGAGCCGCCGCCACCGGCTCCTCCACCAGCGCCAGATACTCGCCGGCCATGTCGCCGACAAGTCGTTCCAGTTCCCGCCCAGGGAGGAAGGCAGGTACTCGCTGGACGTCCGCCGGCGCTACGGATGACGGGCTCCCCGCGGTGTCCGCCGGGACCAGGAGCACCACGCGGGCCACCCACTCCCGACCCGCCCAGGCGGCCGCGGCCGCCGCCGCGGCGGCCGGATCGTCCACCCGGATGGCCACCGTCCATCGGCTCATGCGAATCCTCCCGAAACCGTGCCTGCCGTGGACCGCGGCTGCTCGGGCCACGGCCGGGCCAGGGTCACGCCGCTCATCCGGTTGGCGCGCAGGAACTCGGCCAATGGCGCCCGCACCACGCCGCCCGCCGACCGGGCGGCGTGCACCAGCACCGGTCCGCCGGCCTCGGCCAGCAGCAGGCCCACGTGAAAGTAATCGAGCCCGCGGCGGGTGGAGACAAAGCACGCCAGGTCGCCGTCGCCCACAACGCGGCGGAAGGCGGCGACGGCGCGCTTGGGCCAGCCGCGCACGGCAGCGGTCGCCGGCGGCAGGCCCGGCACCACCCCCAGGCGCCGCGTCCATTCCCGCGGCGTCCGCCCCGCCGGGTGCGGCAGCGGCGCGATGCGGCCCTCGGCCGCGTTCTCCTCCAGCCAGTGGGACATGTAGTGCCGGCGCGACGCCCACGCCACCCGGCCGCCCGAATAGCGGATGAGCCGCAGGTTTTTGAGGAACTCCGCCTCGTCCGCCGACCGCGCCAGCGCCATGACCGTCTCGAGGAACGTCACGCAGTCGAAGGCATCCAGCGAGACGGTGAGCGCCTCGGGCTGACCCGGCCCGCCGCCAAGCGGCGCAGCGCGGAACGGGCAGCCCTGCAGCGCCGTCACCAGCCCGCGGACCCGCTCGCCGTAAGGCCTCGCGGCCGGCGCGGCGGCCAGCAGCGCCGTCAGGCGCTCCGGATCATATTCTGCGCGGATGGTCCATTTTTCGGTGTTCATCGCGGATTGAGCCCCGCTCTCCGTCGGGCGTCCTCATTCTAACACTTTTCTTGACCCGGACAATTTGTGTATAATGATGTTTCCAAGGCCCCGCCCGCTCGTTTCCAAGTGTGAGGTTGACAAACGAGACCGCCCCCCCCGGACGGGACTATTCTTTCCCAGGGAGGCTCGCATGAGCCGCAAGTACAAACAGAAGGGCTACCAGGACGGCGATTCCGAACGACCGGCCCGCCCGCCGCGTCCAGCCGGCAACGGCGATCACGTCCGCGGCCGGGTGGAGACGCGCTACCGGCGGACCATCCGCTGCACCGAGTGCTCCGCCAACGTCCAGTTCACGGACGAGCTGAAGCCCACCGACACCTGCCGCAGCTGCAACGCCGACCTGCGCACCTGCCGCAACTGCAAGTTTTTCGACCCCGGCGCCCCCAACGAGTGCATGCAGCCGGTGACGCGGCGGATCGACGGCAAGAACGTCCGGAACGAGTGTCCGCAGTTCCGGCCCAAAATCCTCTTCGAAAAGGTTGTGGAAGAGCGGAAAGAAGGGCCCGTCAACAACGCCCGCAAGGCCTTCGACGATCTGTTCAAGATCTGATATTCGCAGAACCCAACAGCACACGACGAGGCTCGGGACTCGAGGCTCAATGCTCGTCCCCCATCAATTATTGATTGATTTGGGCGGTCGGGCCAGAGTGACCAGGATCGCCAAGCCCATGGCGGCGACGAAGGTGACACCCATGGCCGTGACGGTCGTGTCCAGGCCGGTGGCGACCCAGACCACCGTGGTCACCAGCCCGGCGACGAGCGCGGTCACCACGCCGGCGCCGCGGAAGCGGTCCCAATAGAACGAAAGCAGCACCGCCGGCGCGAACGAGCAGCCGATCCCGGCCCAGGCGTGACTGACCAGATCATAGATCTTGGCTGGGCTGAACAGCGACAGGGCGAGAGCCAATCCGCCGATGACCACCACCGCCACCCGGGAGATGGTCAAGACGGTCTTGTCGTCCACCTGCCCCCGCCGGATGGCCCCCTTGAACACGTCCTGGCTGATGCTGGCTGCAGCGACCAGCAGCATGCTCTGGGCAGTGGAGATCATCGCCGCCGCCGCGCCCGCCAGCAGAATGCCGGCCAGCCACCAGGGGAAGAGCTTGTTGATCACGAAGGGGAGGATCGACTCCGAGTCCTGGACGGCATGGGGGCCGTACAGCACCAGGGCGCAGAGGCCGATGATGACGACACCGGCATACGCGAGAATCGTCCAGATCACAGCGATGTTCCGGCCGATCCGGACATTCCGGTCGTCGCGCATGCCCATGAATCGGGCGTTGAGCTGGGGCTGCCCGCCCAGGTAACCGAAAAACCAGGCGAACTTGTTGAATATCAACAACCCGGCGGCGAAACCGACGGTGGTGCCCGTCAGGGAGTCAAATCCCGGTCCGGCGGCCGCCAGTGCCTCGCCGAATCCCGTGGGCTGGTCCAGCACATGGACGAGCATGATCACCGGTGTGACCACCAGGGTGGTGATAATGAGCAACGATTGGAAGGTGTCCACGGCCACCACGCTGATGAAGCCGCCGAAGGCGGCATAGGCCAGGATCACCACCGCTGCCACGATCTGACCCCATACCGGGTCAAAACCGAAAATGGGGACGATCTTTTCTCCCGCCCCGTTGAACTGCGCCCCGACGTAAAAAATGAAGAAGAACACGATGATAAACGTGGACAGCAGCCGGATGGTGTTGGCATTCTCGGGAAACTTGGCTGCAAAATACTCGGGCATGGTCAATGCGTTGTGCTGCTTGGCTTCCTGGCGGAATTTCCGGGCCAGGGCCACCCAGGCGGTCGTGATGCCCGTCAGGCAACCCAGACCGATCCATATGCCGGACAAGCCGGTGGCATAGACCATACCGCTGAATCCCAGCAGCAGCCAGGCCGATTCGCCTGTGGCCCGCTCCGACAGCGCCAGCATCCAGCCGGGCAGTTTGGCGCCGCCCAGTACGAAGTCCGACTGGGACTTGGTCCGCATCGCCTGCCACAGACCCAGCCCCAGAGTCAGCACCAGGTAGCCAATGAAAATCCAGACCATCTTCACCGCTCCTTTGGATGGGGACAGAATGTGCCCAATGTACCGGAATCGCCGTCCGAAGGCAATCCCCCGCGTCCCCCCCCCCGCGGGGCCGCAAAAATGTTGACCGAATACGCGGGGGCTGTTTTAACATAACCTGAATTGAAACTTAACCATTGGTCCGTATCCGCCCCACCACATGGGCGGAGACACCACTAAGGAGCCGCAGCCATGAGAACACCGCGTTGGACTCTCGCCCTGGCGCTGGCCGGCGCCCTCACCTCGGCGCTCCAGGCGGACACCGCCGCCCTGGAAGAACGGATCCGGCAGTTGGAGCAGCAGCTCGCCGCCCAGCAGGCCGTGCTGGACCAGTTGAAGGCGGAGGTGCGGCAGCAGGCGGCCGGTCAACAGGAATCCGCCGCCGAAACCGCCCGCACAGAAGTGGCGAAAGAACTCGGCTCCCACGGCCTGTCGCGGATCCGGTTCAGCGGCGACTCCAGGCTGCGGTACGACGGCATCTATTATGAGGACGAAGCCATCGCCGACCGCCAAGGTTTTCGGCTCCGCGCCCGCCTCAAAGTGGAAGTCGATCTGGGCCACGGAGTCAAGAGTGTCTTCCGGCTGGCCTCCGGGATGGCCAAGGCCGTGCCCGGCTGGGATTTCGGCGCCGAAGCGATCTCCACCAACCAGACGTTCACCGACAGTTTCGACGGCAAGGGCCTCTGGCTCGACCAGGCCTACCTGACCTGGACGCCGCCGGAACTCGGCCGACACGTCACGTTTGCCGGCGGCAAGTTCCAGAATCCCTGGATGTCCACTCCCATGGTCTGGGACACCGATGTCAATCCGGAAGGTTTCTACGAGCAGTTCCGCTTCGCCTCCGACCCGGTCGAGGTGTTCGCCACCCTGGGCCAGACGGTCATCCGCGAAGTCAGCGACGGGGACGACGCCTTTATGTTGGCCTACCAGGGCGGCCTGAAGTTCGGCACCGGTCCCGTTCAGCTCGCCGGCGCCGTCAGTTATTACGACTTTCACAACTACGCCGCCAACTTCAAGTACGCGAGAGGCAATTTTACCACCGTCGTCGACGGCGAGACCGTGCTGGACGCCGGCGATTTCAACATCGTCAACGCCCTGGTCCGGATCGATTACACGGGGTGGCGGCATCCGCTGATGGCCTTCGCGGACTACGGCGTCAATGTCGGCGCCGCGGGGCCCCACGCGGACCAGAATACCGCCTGGAATCTGGGCGGCCAGATCGGCCAGAACCGGAAAACCGGCCACTGGTCCCTGTTCTACCGCTACACCCACATCGACGCCAACGCCCTGGCGGGCGCATACGTGGACAGCGACTTCGGCAGCGCCAACCGGAGGGGTTCTCAGGTCACGTTCAAGTACAACCTCCAGGACCGGATCACCTTCGGACCGACCCTCTACATCACCGACAAGGTGTCGGGTTCCGAACGCTGGAACAGGTTCCAGTTCAACCTAGAGGCCAGTTTTTAGCATCACCAACCGCCGACGGCCAAAAGCATTATTTTGAAACTTGACCCATTGCGGAGGGTTTAACTACCCTCGGAGCTCGAACAGGCGGGGGAATGAACTCTAACACCAGGCCACATGTCGGCGCCCGGTTAACCATCGGCGGGAACGACGGATTGTGGACGCATTTCCGAACCTGCGGCGGCGTTTTGCGCATCTGGATCATTCCGCGTGTGATCCCGGGCACACATTCGGCATCCGAACATGCGGTTGCTGCAACATTCCCCCTCGACCGGCGTAGAAAGCTATTCGCATTCCATAAACGGGTTTTTACAACATGAAACACGCTCTTCGTCACATTTCGCTTGTCTCTCTGGCCGCCCTGGCCCTGCTCGCCGCAGGGTGCGGCACACCGGCCGCCAACGGCAAGAACGGCCGTCCCAACGGGGCCGGCGGACAGCGGCCCGGCGGCGCCGGACCCACCGTGTCGGTCAAGGCCCAGATCGCCGACCGCGGCGACGTGGCCACCTTCATCATGGCCTCCACCACGTTGGATGCCGTCCGGAGCGTCGACGTCTACTCCAAGGCCACCGGCATCGCCGCCAGCGTCAACTTCGAGGAGGGGGATTACGCCGCCTCCGGCAGGGTGCTCATCAAGCTGGATGACCGGGAGATCCGCAATACTTACAACCAGAACGCCCTGGCCGTCAGCCAGGCCGAGATCGCCCTGTCGCAGGCCAAGGTGCGCAAGGAACAGGCCGCCAGCGACTACAAGCGCAACGAGGAGCTCTTCCGGGAGAAACTGGTCAGCACCCAGGAATACGAGAAGTCCAAGCTGGACGATGACTACTCCCGGCTGGCTCTGGAAAACGCCGAATTCGACCTGAAAGTGGCCCGGGAGCGCTACGCCGCCGTCAAGATCCAGCTCGAGAACACCGAAATCATCGCGCCCATCGACGGCGTGATCAGCGAGCGGCTGGTGGAGACCGGCGACATGATCAAGACCAACGACAAGGTCGCCGCCATGGCCGACCTGAACCTGCTGCTGGCCCGGGTGTTCGTCCCCGAAACCGAGCTGCACCGGCTCCGTGAGGGGCTCAGCGCCCGCATCGAGCCCGAATCACTGCCCGACAAGCGATTCACCGGAACCGTCAAGCTTATCAGCCCCACCATCGACGCCACCACCGGCACGGGCAAAGTTACCATCGAGGTCCGCGACGTCTCCCGGCAGCTCAAGCCGGGCATGTTCGTCAACGTCTACCTGACCACCTCGATCCACCAGGATGTGGTGCGGATCTACCGCAAGGCGATCTGGCACGAGAAGGAAGAGGACTGGGTCTTCATCATCGGCGACGGTGACAAGGTGCAGAAGCGCAAGGTCACCCTGGGCTTCACCGAGGAGCCGTGGGTGGAGGTTACCAGCGGTCTCCAGCCGGGCGAGAAGGTCGTCACGGTAGGCCAGGACAGTCTGGACGAGGGCTTCGCCGTCCAGGTCGCGGCCATGGAAGGCGAGAGCCGCGAGGAACAGATGGCCCGCGCCCAGCAGGCGGCCCAACAGGCGACGCAGCAGGCGGCCCGCAAGACCGCCGCCGCGGGCCCGGCCGCCGGCGGCCCGGCGGGAGCGATAGGCGCCGGCGCGCCCGGCGGCGCCCCCGGCGGCGGCATGATGCGCGGTCCCATGGCGGAGATCATGCAGAATCCCGACGCCCGCGCCGAGATTGAGGCCAAGCGCAAGAGTGATCCCGCTCTCTTCCAGGATCCCGAGAAGCGCCGCGCCTTCTTCCAGCAGCTGATGGAAAAATACGGGAAGAAGTAACCGATGCGACTTGTCGAATTCTCCATCCGCCGGTCGGTCACCACCAGCATGCTCATCCTGGCGCTGGTGATCTTCGGCGTCGTCTCCTACAACCGCCTGGCGGTGAACCTGCTGCCGGACATCACCTACCCGTCGCTGACGGTCAAAACCATCTACGAGGGTGCCGCCCCGGCCGAGGTGGAGGACGTCATCACCAAGCCCATCGAAGAAGCGGTGGGCGTGGTGAACAACATCATCCGCGTCTCCTCGGTGAGCCGCGCCGGCGAATCGTACGTCATCCTGGAGTTCGACTGGAAGACGAACATGGATTTCGCCGGCCTGAACGTCCGGGAGAAACTGGACCTGGTCCAGCTCCCCGACGACGCCGAGAAGCCCGTCCTCCTCAAGTACGACCCGTCGTCCGACCCGATCCTGCGCATCGGCGTCACCGGCAACCAGAACCCGGCCCAGATCCGTCTGCTGTCCGAGGAGAAGGTCAAACCGTATCTCGAGAACATTCAGGGCGTGGCCGCGGTCAAGGTTAACGGCGGCCTCGAGGAGGAGATCTACGTCGAGCTGGACCACGGCAAGCTCAACACCCTCAACCTGCCCATCACTCAAATCACCTCGCGACTGGCCCAGGAAAACATCAATCTGAGCGGCGGCATCCTCGACGAGGGGCGGCGGCGCTTCCTGGTCCGCACGCTGAGCCAGTTCCAGCAGGTGGACGAGATCGGCGACGTGATCGTCGCCCGCCGCGGCTCCGCCAACATCCTGCTCAAGGACATCGCCCGGGTATACTCCGGCTACAAGGACCGCACGGTCATCACCAAACTGGACGGCCGGGAGGTCATCGAGCTGGCCGTCTACAAGGCCGCCGACGCCAACACCATCCTGGTGGCCGACGCCGTCAAACAGCGCGCTCAGGACCTGCTCCCCGACATCAACGTCGGCGGCGTGCAATTCGAGCTGAAGCCGGTGTTCGACCAGTCGATTTTCATCCGTCAGGCCGTCGACGAGGTGCTGGACACCGGCATCCTGGGCGGCATCCTGGCTATCGGCGTGCTGTTCCTGTTCTTGCGCGACTTGAAAAGCACGTCCATCATCTCGCTGTCCATCCCGCTGTCGGTGGTCATCACGTTCTTCTTCATGTACATGTTCGACCTGTCGTTGAACATCATGAGTCTGGGCGGCCTGGCCCTGGGCATCGGCATGCTGGTGGACAACTCGATCGTGGTCCTGGAGTCCATCCAGCGATTCCGCGAGGAGGGCCTCGGCGTCTTCGAAGCGGCCCGGAAGGGCGCCTCGGACGTGGGCATGGCGGTCATGGCCTCGACGCTGACCACCGTGTGCGTGTTCCTGCCCATCGTTTTTGTCGAGGGCGTGGCCCGGCAGCTCTTCGCCGATCAGGCACTGACGGTGACGTTCTCGCTGAGCGCCAGCCTGTTGGTGTCGTTGACGCTGATCCCCATGCTGGCGTCCAAAGGGATGAAAACCGCCCCGGCGACCGGCCGGACCGCCGGCGGCACCGAACCGGAACCCGCCCCACGGGGCATCCGGAAGGTGCTGCGGTTCGTGTTTGTCGGCCTGCCCGGCCTGCTGCTCGGCCTCGTGTTCCGCGGGCTGGCCCTACTCTGGAAGGGCATCCAGTGGCTCCTGACACCCTTCACCTGGGGCTTCAACATCGCCTATGCCGCGCTGAGCCACGCCTATGAGCGGCTGCTGCGCTTCGCCCTGGACCACCGGCTTGTCGTGTTCGGCGTGACCCTGGCCTTCACGGCGGCGTCGGTGGTCATCTACCCGTTGCTGGGCGGCGAGCTGATCCCCGAGGTGCGGCAGGGGCAGCTCTCGGTCACCCTGAACCGGGCGGAGGGGACGCCCATCGCCAACACGCAGCTGACCGTCGACCTGCTGATGGATGAGATCCGCGCGATCGACGGCATCGCCGGCGTGTACGCCGTCACCGGCCTGTCCACCCAGTCCGGGATGAGCATCGAGGAGAACAAGGAAAACGCCGCCTGGCTGTACATCCAGATGGACGATACGGTGACGCCGGCGGCCGAAGACCGCATCATGGAGCAGATCCGCGCGCGGGTGGCGCCACTGCCCGGCTTGGATTATAAGTTCTCCCGGCCCACCTTCTTCAGCTTCAAATCGCCGGTGGAAGTGTACGTTCAGGGCTACAACCAGCAGGTTCTGGGGCGCATGGCCGCGCGCCTGACCGGCGAGATGGGCCGGCTGCGCGGCCTCACCGACCTGAAGGCGAGCACCGAGGCCGGCAATCCCGAGGTGCAGCTCATCTTCAACCGACAGCGCCTCTCCGCCTACGGATTGACCATCCAGGGAGTAGCCACGATCATCCGAAACCAGATTCTGGGCGACGTGGCCACCGAGTTCGTCCGGCCCGACCGGAAAGTGGATATCCGGGTGCGCCTGCCCGAGGCGCAACGCCAGACGCTCGCCCAGATCCGCGAGCTGAAGATCCATGATGCCTCCGGCAACTCCATCCCCCTGACCACGGTGGCCAGCCTGGAGGTGGCCGAAGGCCCGGCGGAGATCCGCCGACTCAACCAGCAGCGCGTCGCCCTCATCAGCGGCAACGTGGAAGGGCGCGACCTCGCTTCGGTCATCACCGAGATCCGCGGCGTGATTGCCGCCAATCCCATGCCCACCGGCTTCACCGCCTTTCTGGGCGGCCAGAGCGAAGAGCAGGCGGTCGCCTTCCAGAGCATGGCCTTCGCCATCCTGCTGGCCGTGTTTCTCATCTACCTGGTCATGGCGTCCCAGTTCGAGTCGCTCATCCAGCCGCTCATCATCATGTTCAGCATCCCGTTCTCCGTGGTGGGCGTGCTGCTGACCCTGTGGTTGACCCGCCAGAGCATCAGCGTGGTGGTGTTCATCGGCGCCATCATTCTCGCGGGCATCGTGGTCAACAACGCCATCGTGCTTCTGGACTGCATCAACCACCTGCGCGCCGGCGGCCTGGCCATTCGGGATGCGGTAGTCAAGGCGTGCCACCTGCGCCTGCGCCCCATCCTGATGACCACGGCCACGACGGTGCTGGGCCTGCTGCCCATGGCCGTGGGCGTCGCCCGCGGCGCGGAGCTGCGCAAGCCGCTCGCGCTCACCCTGATCGGCGGGCTCACCTCATCGACGCTGCTGACGCTGGTGCTGATCCCGGTGCTCTATCTCTGGATCGTCCGCGAGAAGCAGTCATGAACCTGTCGGAAATATCCATCCGCCGTCCGGTCACCGTGATCATGCTCACGCTGATGGCCATCATTCTCGGCGTCATCAGCATCTTCAAGCTGCCCCTCCTGTTCATGCCGGAAATCGACTTCCCCAGCCTCCGGGTGCAGGTGGATTACCCGTCCTCTTCGCCCGAAGAGGTGGAGCAGGACATCACCCGCCCCATCGAGGATATCCTGGGCACCGTCACGGAACTCAAGCGCATGTCGTCGTCCTCCTCCGGCTCCGGCGCCAACGTCATGCTCGAGTTCGACTACGACGCGGACATGGACCTGAAGAGTTTGGAGGTGCGCGACAAGATCGACCAGGTGCGCAACTTGCTCCCCTCGGGGGTGCGCAACGTTTACATCCGGCGCTGGCAGACCTCCCAGAGCCCCATCATGCACCTGACGCTGACGCTGAAGCAGTCGCGCGACGAGCTGAACACCTTGATGGACAACGTGATCCGTCCCCGGTTGGAGCGGATCGACGGCGTGGCCAACGTGGACGTGCGCGGCCTCGACCAGAAGGACGTGTTCATCGACATCGACCCGGACCGATTGCGCGCGTTCGGCCTCGACGTGTTCACCCTGGGCCAATCCATCCGGAACAACAACCTGGACCTGGGGTCCGGGCACCTGTACGAACAGGGCAAGAAATACTTCCTGCGGGCGGTGGGCCGCTTCCAGAATTTGGAAGAGATCCGGAATCTACCCATCCGCGGGACCACGGTGCGCATCCGCGACGTGGCCGACGTGCGCTACGCCTATCCGGAGCGGACCACCATCTACCACTTCAACGGCCAGGACGCCGTCACGGTACGCATCTATAAGGCCTCCACGGCCAACGTGGTGGACGTCTGCCAGTCGGTCAAGGCCGAACTTGAGGGACTGCACCAATTGCCGGAGCTTTCCGGGCTCGAGTACCGGATCTTTCGCGACTCGTCGAAGGAGATCCTGAGCACCATCTCCGACCTGAGCGAGGGCGGCATGTTCGGCGGGCTGCTGGCGGTGGTGATCATGTTCCTGTTCCTGTGGAAGGTCCGCAGCACCCTGATCCTGTCAATCTCCATGCCCACCTGCATCGTGTTCACCTTCGCCGGGATGTACATCCTCCGGTCCCTGGGGGTCGTGGACATCAGCATCAACATCATCTCGCTCATGGGGATGGTGTTCGCCGTGGGCATGATCGTGGACGCCTCCATCGTGGTGCTGGAGAACATCTTCCGCCACAAGCAGGAGGAGGGACTCAACGCCATGGACGCCGCCCGGGTGGGGAGCCGGGAGGTGGGCACGGCGGTGTTCGCCTCGACCCTGACCACCATCATCGTCTTCGTGCCGCTGTTGTTCGCCTCGCAGTCGATGTTCGGCAAGTTCATGAGCGATTTCGGCATCGCCGTGACCCTGGCGCTGGTCTCGTCGCTCGTTGTCTCGCTCACCCTCGTCCCCATGATCGCCTCCCGAATCTATACCGGACAGGAAAAGCCCAAGCTGCGCCTCCTGAGCTGGATCACGCAGCATTACGGCCGGTTCATGACGTTGACGCTGCGCGGCCGTTACATCGTGCTGCTGCTCCTGGTGCCGGTGCTCTGGTTCAGCTTCTGGCTCTTCTCCCAGATCGAGCAGGAGGACATGCCCCGCGTGGCGGCGCGTGAGCTGAACGTGAACGTGCTCATGCCGTCGAACTACAACCTGGACGAGATGAAGGCGCTGTTCGACCGGATCGAAGCCCTGATCGCCGATAACAAGTCGGCGCTGGAGGTGGAAACCTACACCACGTCCTACGGCAAGGAGCGGCGCAGTCTGGGCCGGTACAGCGGCGAGCTCAGTCTCTTCTTCACCGAGGAGGGTGACCGACTCACGCCCGTCGACCTGCTGAAGGCGCGGTTACAGGCGCAGCTGCCGGCCGAAGCCGGCGTTGAGTACCAGGTGGGCGCCATGCGCCACTTCGGCGGCTCCGAGGGCGGCTTCAACGTGGAGCTGCGCGGTGACAACCGCGAGATCCTCGCCCTGTACGCGGAGCAGATCAAGACCCGGCTCATCAGCCTGCCCGAGGTCAAGGACGTGACCACCGACCTGGAAAGCGGCGACCAGGAGCTGCACTTCCGGGTGAACCGGGTCAAGGCCGAGTCGCTGGGCCTCACGCCGCGCCAGGTGGCCCAGACCATCAGCGGCGCGCTCAGCGAGCGGGCGACCACCCGTTACAACACCGAGGTGGGCGAGGTGGACGTGATCGTCCGCTTCCGCGAGGCGGACCGCAGCAGCATCGACCAGATCCTGAACCTGAAGGTGGCCGCGCCGTCGGGCGAGCTGGTCACCCTGTCCACCGTGGCCCAGCCCGAGTTCCGCGCCGGGCCGCGGGTGATCCGCAAGGAGAACCGGAAACAGATCGTCTCCATCTCCGCCAACACCGGTCGCTCCGGGATGATGTGGCTCCAGCAGAGCCTCCAGGACGCCCTGGGCGACCTGGAGCTGCCGCCCGGCTATTCGTGGGAGATGGGCCGGTCGTTCCGGCGCTTCGCCGAGAGCCAGGAGACGCAGACTTTCGCCGTCTGGCTGGCGCTGCTGTTTATTTTCATCATCATGGCCTCGCTGTTCGAGTCGCTGGCCCAGCCGCTGATCATCATGATCACCGTGCCGTTCGCCATCACCGGCGTCAGCCTGACCTTCTGGCTCACCGGCACGGCGCTCTCCTCGACCGCCTACCTCGGCATCATGCTCATGTGCGGCGTGGTGGTCAACAATGCCATCATCCTCGTGGACCATGTGAATATTCTGCGCCGGGAAAAAGGCCTGTCGCGCCTCGAGGCGCTGGTCGCCGGCGGCAAGGACCGGCTCCGCCCCATCCTGATGACGGCCACGACCACGACCTTCGGTTTGCTGCCCATGATCCTGCCGGTGATCGTGCCCCAGTGGTTCGGCGCGGTGAGCTTCCGGGCCCAGCAGTACGCGCCGGTGGCCCTGGCCCTGTTCGGCGGCCTGACCACCTCCACGTTCCTGACGCTGATCGTGGTGCCCACCCTCTATTTCGTGGTGGAGGACCTGCGCGACTGGACCCGCCGGATCGTGCATCGGGCGATCGGCCGCGTGGCGGCACCGGCGCCGGACTCGCCGGAACAGGCCTGAACGAAATCCGACATCCTGTGATAAACTCGCGGCCTCGACCGGTTCCCGGAGGCGCGTCCTGGCGCTCTGGTCCGACAATACCATCAAGGAGATTGCCATGAAACGGATGCTGGGATGGATGGGGCCGGCCCTGCTGGCCACACTGCTGCTGGCCTGCGTCGATCCGGCGCCGCAGCCGGCGCCTGAGCCCGACGAGCCCGCCGAAATCGCCAAGGCCGCCACGCGCGCGGATCGCCGCCAGTTCATCAACGACAGCCTGCCGTTGAACGCGGAGCAGGCCAAGGTGTTCTGGCCGCTGTACGAGGAGTATCAGCAAGACCTGGACCCGCTGTACGACCGGGTCGTGACCATGAATCGGATCTACCTGCAGGAGTACGGCCGGTTCACCGACGAACGGGCCCGCTGGCTCGTGGACGAGTATCTGGCCCTCGAGGCGGCCCGCCTGAAACTGCGCCAGGACTATTTGCCGCGCTTCCGGGCCGTGCTGCCGGAAACGAAGGTGGCCGCCTACTATCAGCTCGAAAACAAGATCCACGCCCTGTTCATGTACGAGGCGGCCATGGACGTGGCGCCCATGGAATGACCGGCGGCGACGCAGGCGCGGCTCAAGCGACGAGGCCGCCACCGGACCACCGAACCTGAGGTCCACCCCGAGCATCCAAACCGGAGCCGTTCATTTAGCGTCCGTCGAGCCGATGGTTTGACGGACTGGAGGTGTCACCCATGCGCTGGTTTCTGATCCTGTTCCTGCTCCCCGTTTCGACGATGTGCCTGCAGGCGGCGCCGCCCCGCGTGGTGGAACGCGTCGACCTGAAGCGCTATATCGGCACCTGGTACGAGATCGCTCGCTACCCCAACTTTTTCCAAAAGGGGTGCGCCGGCGGCACCACCGCCACCTACGAGCTGCGCCCCGACGGCAAGATCACGGTGATCAACCGCTGCCGGGAAAAGGACGGGGGCGCGAGCGAGGCCCGCGGCAAGGCCTGGGTGGCGGACCACGCCACCAACGCCAAGCTCAAGGTCCAGTTCTTCTGGCCGTTCCGCGGCGCCTACTGGGTCATCGAGCTGGACCCCGACTACCGCTGGGCGGTGGTGGGGCACCCCGACCGCAAGTACCTCTGGATCCTGAGCCGCACCCCGGAACTGGAACCGGCGGTGTACGACGACATCCTCCGCCGCATCGCCGCCCAGGGGTACGACCTGAAGCCCATCATCAAGACGCCCCAACCCTGAGCCAGCCATCGGCGGCGCCGATACGCGGATCCTCAGCGAACCGTCCGCTGGCAAGATCCGTCCCTTCGGTGTATGCTGTCCCCGGCCGAACACTCCCCGCCAGAGGTTTTGCATGCACCCACGTCCTTTGACCATCGCCATCATCCTGTTGGGCCTGCTCACAGCCGGAGCCGCCGCCCAGGAACGGGCCCGCGTCGAGCTGAACCGCCAGATCATCCTAACCCAGCGCCAGATGATCATCGAGGGGAACCTGCCCCTGACCGCATCCGAAGCGGCCGCGTTCTGGCCTCTGTACCGCGAATACCGCGCCGCCATAGAGGTGCCTGGCAAGCCCATGATCGACCGGTTGATCGCCTTCGCCGAATCCCCCGACACCCTGACGCCCGCCGAGGCCGGCCGCCTCCTCGACGAATGGCTCGATTACGAAGCCTCACTGCTGAAAATCCGGCGGGAGTGGGTGGCCCGGTTCCGCGCCGTCCTGCCCACGGCGAAGGTCACCCGCTTCTACCAGCTCGAGAACAAGCTGGACGCCTTCCTCCGCTGCGATGCCGCCCAGAAGATTCCCCTCATTGAGTAGGGATGCACCATGGCTGTCCTGCGGCTGGTCCACTGGCACCGGATGGAAGCGGAAGCGCACGCCGCCCGCCTTCGAGAATCGGGATTCACCGTGGATGCTGAACTCCCCGCCGGACCTGCATTTCTGCAGGAATTGGCGGCCGCCCCCCCTGACGCGCTCCTGATCGTCCTGGACCGGTTGCCCGCCCAGGGGCGCGACCTGGCCCTCCTGGTCCGCCAGCGCCGCGCCACCGCCCGTTTGCCCATCGTGATGGTGGGCGGCGCGCCGGAAAAGATCGCCCCAATCCAGGCGGTGCTCCCCGATGCGGTTTACTCCACCTGGGACGACCTCCCGAACACCCTGCCCGGGGCCATGTCGGCCGCTCCGCCCGATCCGCCTTCGGGGCGGCCGAAGTCGGCCTTCGCCGCCTACGCCGGCCGGCCCCTGGCGGCGAAGCTCGGCATCAAGACGGGGATGACCGTCGGGCTGGCCGGTGCACCGCCCGGTTTTGCCGCCACCCTGGGCGCGCTGCCCGCCGGTGTCTGCCTGAGGGATGGCATCGACGACTGCGACCTCGGGATCGCGTTTCTCCGCCGGGCGGCCGAACTGGAGCGGCGCCTGCCGGACATTTTTTCCGCGGCGGGCGACGCGCCGGTCTGGCTCGCCTGGCCCAAGCGCGCCTCCGGTCAGGGCTCGGACCTGAGCCAGGCGGCGGTCCGCGCCGCCGGTCTGGCCGCCGGCTGGGTGGACTACAAGATCTGCCGCATCGACGCCACCTGGTCGGCCCTGCTTTTCCGCTGGCGAGGGTTCGGCCGGAAATCCCCCCGCTGACCGTCCTCATTCGTTGGTCGATACGTCACCTCGGTGGCGGGATGGCGTCGGACCAACCGGCGTCAGGAGTCGAAACTGTCCATCCGATCGTCGAAATAAGTCCGGACGATGGCCTTGAGCTCGGCGTCCGGCACCTCGTCCGAAGAGCCGAAGCGGTCAAACAGCGGACGGGCAATCCGACCGAAAGCGTCCAGCAACTCGGGATCGAAATGGGTGCCGCGCCCCTCGGCCAGAATCTCCATCGCCTTCTCGAACGACCACGGCTCCTTGTAGGGGCGGCGGGAGGTCAGCGCGTCGAACACGTCGGCGATGGCGAACATCCTGGCCGTGACCGGGATATCCGACCCGGCCAGGCCGCGGGGGTACCCCCGGCCCTCCACCTGCTCGTGGTGGGCGTACACCACGTCCATGGCGTCCTGCAGCCACCGGGAGCGGCTCACGATGTCGCGGCCATGCTCCACGTGGGTCTTCATGAGGGCGTACTCGGCATCATCCAGCTTGCCGGGTTTCAGGAGGATGCCGTCCGGGATGCCGATCTTGCCCACGTCGTGCAGGAAGGCGCCTTTGATCAGGCTCCGGATGGTCGGCGGCGGCACGCCGACCGCCTCCGCCAGCCGAACGGCGTATATGGTCACCCGGTAGTTGTGCGCGTGGGTGTCGCTGTCCCGCTTGGCGATGGCGCTGCCGAGTGTGGCCAGCACATCCAGGTTGGCGTCGAGCAGACGGACGCTGAAATCGGTCACCTGTCCCAGCAGCCGGCGGACAATGGGATAGGTGACGGCCGCGGTCAGCAACACCACCAGGATCACGATCGCCATGGTCCGCACGCCGCGCAGCCGGAAGTCGGCGATGGCGTCCGCGGAGAACGCGAAGATGCCCTTCAGGGAGGCGACCCGGGAGCCGGCTTTGCTGACCACGGGAACCAAGACCCGCAACCAGGGTTTGCCGTCGACGATCACGACCTCCTGCCGACCGTCACTGCCCGGCGCCGGCTCCCCGCGCAATGCCGCGGCCTCGCGACGGATGCCCGCGGGGATGACGGCGCGGCGATCGAATCCTTCGGTGACCAGGTCCCCCCCGGTGCTGAACACCGCCAGATAGACATAGCGGCCGGCGGCTGACGGATCCCGGCCGGCGGCATATTCGCGGAAGGCGGCGGCGATGGCCGTTCCGTCGAGGTGGTTCGGGTCGTCGAACAGATGCACGTAGCGCGCGAGGAAGCGTCCGGCCCCGCGGCGGCCCTGCTCCAGCGCCGCTTCACTCACCCGACTCCGCTCATAGAACCACACGGCCAGGCCCAGGCCGATGGCGAGCACCAGGGCGGCGGCGGCCAAGCGCCAGAACAGTGTCCGGTGAATCCGGGAGGCCAGCGAGCGTTGGGTCTGACGGGTCATGAGGGTGCACTTCCTGTGGACATTATATCCGCCCGGCTGTCGATCCGGAAAATATCCGCGATCCGGTACCGACCGTCACCCTCGACGGCGGCAACTGAAAATCCCGTTGACGGTCCGGACCGGCGGGCGGTACAGTGGCGGCGTCACATCAGGAGGATCCACCATGGCCACGAAGAAAAAAACCAAAGCGGACGGCTTGACGATTCTCGGCCACCCGGCCAAGCCGAGCCGCAAGCTGGAGACATTCCCCAACCGGCACCTGAAGCGGGATTACACGGTGACCCTTGAGACCGACGAGTTCACCTGCGTCTGTCCCGTCACCGGCCAGCCCGACTTCGCCAGCCTGACCATCGAGTACGTCCCCGATCGGAAGATCGTGGAGTCCAAGTCGCTCAAGCTTTACCTCGAATCTTTCCGCAACGAGGGCGCCTTCCACGAGCACGTGACCAACACGATCCTCGACGACCTGGTGAAGGCGCTGGCACCCCGGTGGTGCGTGGTCCGCGGCGAATTCGCCGCCCGCGGCGGCATCGCCATCACGGTGGAGGCGGAGTACGGGGGGAAAAGTCAACGGTAAACCGCAACGTTTAATTCGGCGTGGGCTAATTTTCAATCTCTCAAATTCTGATCCGTCGACGATATGGTGTTTCCGGTGATCGACGGATTGTTTTGCCTGCCTTCACCCGGAACCGAAAACTCCATGCCGGCGCCAGTGTCCAATCTTTGGTGAGTTCGGCAGACTCAACGAGGTGACGCCAGATACCGTAAAATACTCCGCTTCACGCCTAAGCGCCTGTCGGCTGTGTGGCAAGCGGGTGTCCGTGTCGTTGGCCGGAACGGACCGCGATGTTGCAATTTGCGAATCACCTGATTCAGGAGTCCAAAGATGACTGCACATCGGGTTCGACAAATTCTTTTCAGTCTGTTTGCACTCCTGGAGCTTTGCGGTGCGATCCCGTGGGTGTCCGGCACGCAGATCGACCCCATGCTGTGGGAGGAGTTCGCCCGGGACGCCGATCTCATCGGTATCGTCGAGTGCCGCACCGCCGGCGGCATCGTGGCGGACTTCGTCGTGGTGGATTCGTGGAAAGGCCCGCCGGCAGGCACTCGCGTAATCCTGAGGACCGCCGTGAACTACTGGGAACCGCAGTTTCCCATCAGCCTGGTGGGCGAGCGGTACCTGGTGGGCGGTTTCAAATCCTGCACCCCAACTCGCTCAGGCTCCATCAGCGGGACGAGTTTTCCCGTTCCGCTCTGGTGGCGTTCCTTGCCGGCGGACTACGACCTGCCCCTTTTCCAGGGCCGTCTCGCCCTGGCCGCGCCTGTGGCATCCGGTCTGCTCAGCCGCTTCGGATCGGGACATGGCACCATCGAGAGTTTCCGCGAAGCGGTGCAATCCTTCCTGGCCTTGCCGCCGGACGCGGCGGAACTGCTGCTGCTTCAGCGGCAGGCCGAAAAATATCTTTTTGGCACGCATGCCCGCCAAGCGGCACGATCCGCTCGGCAGTCTCCGGCTGTAGGATCGGAGAGCGACGGCGATGCGTCCACTCCGGAACTGGACATCCTGGAGGCCGGCATCCTCCGTGCCACATCCGTCGAGGAAGCCGTCCGGTGTTTGCTGGCGTATCCCGGCCGGAACTTCGAAGGACAGCGTGGGGGCATCGCACGGGTGCTTCAGCGTGGGGGAGGCACTCGGACTCTCGCGATCCTGGAAGACATGCAACTGACTGCGGATACGATTGACGGAGAAGTCTTCCGGCGCACCCTGCAGGCCATCCACGATCGGCTGGATGACTGGGCCGGCGGAGATGCCGATCTGTCTTCCGCGCAACCAGAAGAAGTCCCATCGGCCGCCGAACTCCAGAGCCTGAGGACCCGGTGGAATCGGGCGTCCATTGCGGAGAAAATCGACGTTCTATGGGGACCGCTGAGTCGTTGGGATCCAGTGACTGTGGTGGACTATCTGCTCTTGTGGATGGAATCGGACGCAGACCGCCGGTTTGACATAACCGGGTACCGCCTCGGCTCCTGTTTCGCCTGGCAGTGCGGTCGGGACCGGGCGGAAAACCTGGGCCGGCTGGCGTCGGCCCGCGATCCGTTCATTCGTGTGGCTGGGGCGGTCTACCTGTGTTTTGAAGACCGAACAGAGGGGATGTCCCGGCTGCGAAAGCTGGCGGACCTGCCGGGCGACGCCGGCGTGTGGGCCGCGCTGAATCTGGCCCGCCGGGGCGATCCGTCGGCCGTGGAACGCGCGCTAGCGGTCTTGGCCGAACCCGGCGCGCCCTCCCGGGACGGCGCAGCTCACCACAACTTCCAGAAACGGTTGATGGTTCTCCTGTCCAACAGCGCGGCCCGCAGCGGGATTGACCAGCCGCCGCCGTTACCGCGCGATGGGGATCCATACATTTCGGCTGCGGAACGGGAGTTGCAATACCGGCTCCTTCATGATTCTGTCCGAAACTGGTGGGCTGAACACCGGGACCGTATCACCCTGACAGATCCGTGGATGAAGCCCCTGGAGCGACAAAAGGTCGATTGATTCTGCGGCGGAGGGACGCCCGCTCTCCCTGTTCAGGAATCGGAACACATGGCCGAACAGGCCCGGTTCGCCCATTCTCAGACTTACCGTTTGGGCCGCGCCGGGTGGCAAATACGGTCATTTACCCAGCATGGCGCCGATGCCGGCACCGACCGCGAGGCCACAACCAACCCCGACCGACAGCCACACGGCAAGATCGCCGTACGCCACGCCGACCCCGACCCCGATCAGGGCGCCCGTCAGAAACCCGATCGCCACTCCGACAGCCAGCTTGTTCGACTTCCTGTCGATCACAACAACGCATCTGTTCGCGCCTGCCGCCTTGTTTACAGTCAAGGCGCCATCAATCTGAAATGATCCATCTCAAGTTGTGCGTGCGCTTTTTCAACGATGCGTCGCTGGTCGCAGCCCTGCTCACACCAGGGTGAGGCGTTGGTGTGCCAGCGTCAGCAGGCCCTGGATGGCCACGCCATGGGGGCAGCTCCGCTCGCAGTGTCCCTCACAGTTGGTGCAGACGTCCGCCCTGGCCGTGGTGAGGCGGGCGTACTGCTGCATGGCCAGTTTCTCCCGCCCGTGCGCGTCGTAGTAGTGGTGGTAGCGCATGATGGTGTTGACAGGCACGCCGTGCGGGCAGCTCGCCTCACAGGCGCCGCAGGCGTGGCGGCAGTAGTAGCGGCCGAAGCCGTCGGCATACGCCTGGAGCTGGCGCGCCTCGCGCCGGCTCAGCCGGGTGCCCGACAGCCCCATGAAGGCGGCCGCCTGCTCGAAATTCCGGGTGCTGCAGCAGACGGCGTGCACGTGGGGATTGGCGAGAGCCCAGCGGATGGCCGCGGTGCGGATCTCGGCCGGGTTGGTCAGGTTGTGTTCCTTGATGAACGTGTGGGCGTTCTCCAGGTCCTTCTGGAGGCGCTCCAGGTACTTCGTGTAGAACTCCGGCACCTCCTTCCCCTCGGCCACGAGCTTGTCCACGCGTTCCTTCAGCAGGTAGTACTTGCCGATGGGGTCCGTCTTCATCAGGGTGGTGCCGATGTTCTTCTCGGCGCAGAGCCGCAGCACCTTCTCGCCGGCCTCGCGGGCCAGGAAGTTGTACGCCAGCAGCATGACGTCGTAGCGACCGTCCTCGGCCGCGGCGCCGAGCACCAGCTCCATGGGATTCTTCGGATCCTCGGCCCAGCTCACGCCGTGATGGGCGATGCCGACGAACCGAAGCTTGCCGTCCGCCTTCATCCGGGCGGTCATGGCGTGGAACGCCTCGTGCCGGACCAGCTCGAGCTCTTCCGGCATGTGGTTCATCATGCAGTCGATGTAGTCGGTTTGGAGCTCCTCGAGGCACTTGCGGAACCGGTCGGTGAGATTCTCAACCGTGTCCTCCTTCTTGAGCTCCAGCTTGGAGGTGATGAACACCGACTTCCGGTCCCGGCCCCGGATGGCCTTGCCGATGATCGTCTGGTTCTTGTAGCTTTCGGCGGTGTCGATGTAGGTGACCCCCGCCTCCAGCATCATCTTGATCACCGCCTCGGCGAAGCAGGTGCCCAGGCTGATATCCGACACCTTGAATCCCGTGCGGCCCAGCGTCCGGTACTCCCGGATCTTCGGATCGGCGGCCGCCGCCGGCGCTTCCTCCGCCGCCAGCAGACCGCCGGCCGGCAGGAGCCCGGCGCCCACGACGCCCGCCACGCCCCCCGTGATGAACCGACGCCGATCCAGTCCTTCCTGCTTCCCCATGTTGTGCTCCAATGATTCGGAATACTGACGCTGCCGTATACGAGTGATGCGGGGGAAAAGGTTGCCGGAACTCGGGGCTCGTTCCCACTCGTTGAGAGTTGAGGGTTGAGTGTTCGTGCTCGTAATCGTAATTCGTAATCGTAATTCGTAATTGTGATCGTAATCGAGGCTCGGGGCTCGAGGTTCACGCTGGCGGGTCAGGGCGCCAAATAGCCAATCACAAATCAGCAATAGTCGATAACCAATAAATGACAAATGAGAAATGACCGATGATCAATGATAAATGACGAACGCTCGCGGAATGATGTCCGCTCTCCCCGCCGCGGCCTTCTCCCCAACCGATGGTATAATCGCCCGGCGTCCCGACGCCCCAGAACCATGAACGACCAGCAACCCGACACCGCTCCGCTCTTCGGCTTCCAGTGGCACCTCACCGACCGGTGCAACCTGCGCTGCGTCCACTGCTACCAGGACGCGTTCGACGGGAGCCGCGAACTGCCGCCGGCGGCGCTCCGCCGCCTGGCCGACCGCGTGTTCGGCGCGCTGGCGCCGCGGCCGGTGTCGGTGAACCTTACGGGGGGCGAGCCGCTGCTCCTGCCCGGATTCTTCGACCTGGTGGCCCACCTGCACGGCTTCGCCAACCTGGCCGAGGCGCACATCATCACCAACGGCACCGTGGCTGACGACGACACTCTGGCGCGCATCGCCGCCTCCCCCCGGATCGGCGCGCTGAAGATCTCGCTGGAGGCCGCCGACGCGGCGGCCAACGACGCCGTGCGCGGGCGCGGCAACTTCGACCGCGTCACCGCCAACCTGGAGCGCTTCCGGCGCACCGGCAAGCTGCTGGTGGTCATGCTCACCCTGGCGCGCTACAACGCCAGCCGCGTCGCCGAGGCCGTGCGGTGGGCGCGCGCCGCGGGCCTCCACGGCATCATCTTCGAGCGCTTCGTGCCCCTGGGCCGCGGCCGCGGGATCGCCGACGCGGTCCTTACCGCCGTCGACTGGCGCGACGCCGTGGCGGCCATTGCCGCCGCGGCGGGTATCGACGCGGAGCCGGAGGACCTGCTCCCGTACCGCGCCTTCTGGCTGGGGCTGGCGCCCGGTGAGGCGGAACCGCTCCGCGGCGCGCTCTGCAATTTGGGCGATGAATCCATGGCCCTGATGCCGGACGGGGACGTGTACCCGTGCCGGCGGCTGCCCGTTCGGGTGGGCAACGCGCTGGTTGAGCCGTTCGCCGACATCCTGCCCCGGCTGGCGGAGTTTTCCATGGACGCCCTGCGCCCTCGGCTCAGCGGCCTGCGGTGCGGCTACTGCGGCGTGGCCGACTGCGCCGGGTGCCGGGCCTTGGCCTATGCGCTCACCGGCGACTACCTCGCCGACGATCCCCAGTGCCCGCTCGCGGAAGACGACTGATCAATTCTTTCGGTCCGAACCACCACAAAAGCACAAAGATCACTGCGGAAGACGACTGATCAATTCTTTCGGTCCGAACCACCACAAAAGCACAAAGATCACTAAGGAATATTTTGGACTTCGGACAGCGGACATTGGACTTCGGACATCGGACCTGGAACCTCGGTTCTGGGTCCTGGGTCCTGGCTTTCGGCCTCACGTCCCAGATCCCAGTACCCGGATCCAAGAACCCAAGTCCCGGTATCCAGGTCTCGGCACAATCCGGCTCGGTTCCAAATAGCCAATAAAATATGAACAATCAGCAATAACCAATACTCTCCTCCCATTCACCGATCTGAAATGAAAACTGACAAATGAACAATGATCAATGACAAATGGATTCTTCTCTTTGTGTCCTTTGTGCCTGGTGGTGATTCCGTCTGACGGCCGCAGGGAATGATATAATCTCTGGCGAAAACCGAGAGCCTGTATCGCCGCCATGACCGAGTCGTCCCCACCGCCTGCCGTCAAGCCCGATCCGCTGGCCGCCTTCCACCCGCTGGTGGCGGAGTGGTTCCGCACCCGCCTCGGCGAGCCCACGGCGGCCCAGGCGCTCGCCTGGCCGGCCATCGCCGCCGGACGGCATGTGCTCCTCACCGCGCCCACCGGCAGCGGCAAGACGCTGGCGGCTTTCTTGTGGGCGCTGAACCGGTTCGTCACGGGCGCCGTCCCGGCCGCGGCGGCGCGGGTGCTCTACGTGTCGCCCCTCAAGGCGCTGGGCAACGACATCCGGCAGAATTTGGAACGGCCGCTGGCGGAGCTGCGGGAGCTGTTCGCCGCGCGGGGCGTCCCCTTCCCCGAGATCCGCGTGGCGGTGCGTACCGGCGACACCGATCCCGGCGAGCGCCGCCGGATCATCCGCCGCCCGCCCGAGATCCTCATCACCACCCCCGAGAGCATGAACATCCTCCTGCTGTCGGCCTCCGGCCGGCGTGCCCTGCAGGGAACAGCCACCGTCATCCTGGACGAAATCCACGCCGTGGCCGGCGAGAAGCGCGGCCTGTTTCTGATGACCGCGGTGGAGCGGCTGGCGCAGCTCGGCGGTGAGTTCCAGCGGGTGGCCCTGTCGGCCACGGTGCGACCGGCGGCGGCGGTGGCCGCGTTCGTGGGCGGCTATCGGCTGGCGTCTGAATCGCCCGAACCCGTGTACGAGCCGCGGGCCGTGGCACACCTGGACGCGCCCGGCGCCAAGCGCTACGACCTCCGCGTGGAGGCCCCGCCCGCGCCGGCGCCGGGCGAACCGCCGTCCCACTGGTGGTTGCAGGTGGCGGAGCGGTGCCGCGGCGAGATCGAGAGCCACCGCACCACCCTGTTCTTCGCCAACAGCCGCCGCCTGGTTGAGCGGCTCACCCGCTCCATCAACGAGTCGGCCGGCCGTGACGTGGCCTACTCCCACCACGGGGCGCTGGCCCGCGAGATCCGCGCCGCGGTGGAGGCCCGCTTCAAGCGGGGCGAGCTGGCCGCCATCGTGGCCACCTCCTCGCTGGAACTGGGCATCGACATCGGCAGCGTCGAGGCGGTGGTCATGGTCCAGCCGCCCTACTCCGTGACTTCGGCGGTGCAGCGCATCGGCCGGGCCGGCCACGGCGTGGGCCGGACGTCGCGCGGCCGGTTTCTGCCGCTGCACCCACCGGCGCTTGTCCACGCGGCGGCCACGGCCCGGGCGGTGGCCGAGGGCGCCATCGAGCCCATCGTCCCCCGCCCCGGCGGGCTGGACGTGCTGGCCCAGGTGATCCTGGCCATGACCGTGGATGACGCCCGCACGCTGGACGAGCTCTTCACCGAGGTCCGGTGCTGCGCCGCGTATCACGGTTTGGAGCGGCGGGACTTCGACCGCGTCGTGGCCATGCTAGCCGGCCGCTGGGCCGGCACGCGGCTCCGGGAGCTGCAGCCGCGGCTGGCGGTTGACGCCGACGGGCGCGCCCGCGCCCGGCCCCACGTGCGCGGATTGCTGCTCCTGTCGGGCGGGGTGATCCCCGATCGCGGCTATTTCACCCTGCGCGCCGCCGACACGAAGGCGGCCGTGGGCCAGCTCGACGAGGAGTTCGTCTGGGAGCGGTCGCTCGGCGACGCCTTCCCGCTGGGCAACCAGATTTGGCGCATCACCCGCATCACCGCCAACGAGGTGGAGGCGGTCCCCGGCGGCCGCGGCCATTCCCTGGTGCCGTTCTGGCGCGCCGAGGAGCAGGGCCGCACCTGGTCGCTGGCGGAGCGGATCGGCTGTCTGCTGGAAACCGCCGACGGCCGGCTGGACGATCCGGATTTCCCCGCCGAACTGGCGTCCCGTCACCACCTGTCGCCCGAAGCGGCCGTCGCGCTGGGCGATTACCTGCGCCGACAGCGCGAGGCCACCGGCGCGCCGCTGCCGCACCGGCACCACCTGCTTGCCGAAAGCTGTCCCGATCCGGTCCACCCCGAGCGGCGCCGCCAGCTCCTGCTCCACACCGGCTGGGGCGGCCGCGTCAACCGTCCCTTCGCCCTGGCCGCGGCCGCCGCCTGCGCGGCGCACCTCGGCCGCGCGGTCCCCTACTTCGTGAGCGACGACTGCGTGCTCCTAGAGGCGCCGCCGGAGGTGACCGTCGCCCGCCTGCTGGAGTGGGTGACGCCGGCCACCGTCCGCGACCTGATCCGGGCGCGCCTCGGCGCCACCGGCTATTTCGGCGCCCGCTTCCGCGAGTGCGCCGGCCGCGCCCTGCTGCTCAGGCGCGGCGGCTTCCGCCGGCGGACGCCGCTGTGGCTGCACCGGCTGCGGGCCAAGGAGCTGCTGGCAGCGGTGGGGGACGACCCCGAGTTCCCCATCCTGGCCGAGGCATGGCGAGAGTGCCTGGCGACCGACTTCGACCTGGACGCCCTGGAGCAGCTCCTGGCGGAGCTCGGCTCCGGTGCCATCCGCGTCACCGAGGTGATGACGCGCGCGCCGTCCCCATTCGCCGCCGCCGTGCTCTGGCGCCAGACCGGGACCTATATGTACGGCGACGACACGCCCGAGGCGCCGGTGGAGCTACCTTCGGATACGGGCGTCCTGGACGCCCTGGCCCGGGACCCGGCGGCGCGGCCGCGCCTGTCTGGCGAACTGCTGGACGCGTTCCAGGCCAAACTCCACCGCCTGGCGCCGGGCTATGCCCCCGGCATCCCCGACGAGCTGGCGTTCTGGGTAGGCGAGCGGCGGGCCATCCCCGAGACCGAATGGACTGCGCTCCTCGAGGCGATCGTGCGGGACGCGGGCGCCGACCCCGCGGCCTGGGCGGACGAACTGGCCGGGCGAGTGGCGCGCATCGCCGGACCCACCGGTGGCGCCGTGCGCGTGCCCGCCCCAGAAGCAGAGCGGGTGACCCTCGCCCTGGCCGGCGACGATGCGACATTGGCGGCGTTTCTCCGAGAGTGGCTGGCGTTCTACGGCCCCATCACCCCCCGGCACATCGCCGGTGCACTCGGCGTGCCCTTGGAGCGGGTGGCGACCGCCGTGGCACGGCTTCTGGCCGACGGCCACCTCGCCGCCGGTCCGTTCCATGAGCCGCCGACGGAGGATCCGGACGCCGTCTGCGATCGGCGCAACCTGGACGCGCTGCTCCGGCTGCGCCGCCGCGAGGCCCGGGCGGCGGCGCCGGTGCGGCCGCTGGCGGAGCTGCCCCTGTTCCTCGCGGCGCAGCAAGGACTGCTCGCCGACGACGACGGACCCGACACGCTGCGGGCGCGACTCGACGCGCTCATGGGCTGGGGGGCGCGGGTGGAGCTCTGGGAGACGGAGATCCTCCCCGCCCGCCTCGCCGGCTACCGGCCCGCCTGGCTCGACGCGCTCATGGCCGGCGAGGGACTGGCCTGGTTCGGTGACGGCGCGGAACGTTTGGCCTTCTCGTTCGAAGACCAGCTGGCGCTGTTCGCCCGGCCGGATGCGACTGGGCCGGCGGCGGATCCGGCGACGGCGCAATTGGCGGCGTTCTTCCGCAACAACCGCGGCCGCTTCCGCCTCGACGACCTGATAGCGGAGACGGGTCTGTCCAGCGAGACCGTCACCCGTGGTCTCTGGCAGCTGGCCTGGACGGGTGTTCTCACCAACGACGCGTTCGCCGCGGTGCGGCGGGGGCTGGAGCACCGTTTCGAGGCCGAGTCCGTCGCCGCCCTGGCCGGACGTGGCCGCCGCTCGGGGCTGGCCCGCTGGCGCACCAGCCGGCCATGGACCGGCCACTGGCGCAGCCTGCCGGCGGCGGCGGAGACGGCCGACGCCCTGGAGAGCCTGGAGCGCGCCAAGGAACGGGTCCGCCTCCTCCTGCGGCGCTACGGCGTGGTGTTCCGGGAGCTTCTGGCCGGCGAACGGCCGGAGCTGCGCTGGAGTGCGGTCTTCCCGGCGCTCCGGCTCATGGAGCTCGCCGGCGAGGTGATCGCCGGCCGATTCTTCGACGGAGTGCCCGGGATCCAGTTCGCGTCGCCGGCGGCGGCGCGGGCCCTCGTTGAGCCGCTACCCGGGGATTCGGTGTACTGGCTCTGCGCCGCCGATCCGGCCTCCCCCTGCGGACTGGCCTTGCCCGGCCTGCCGGCGGCGCTGCCGGCGCGGCTGCCCTCGAACCACGTGGTCTTCCGCGGGGCGGACGTCTTGCTGGTCTCCCGGCGGATGGGCGAAGCGCTGGCGATCGCGGTGCCGCCGGACGACCCGGTGCTGCCGCGCGCGCTGGCGATGTTCCCCGCCTGGACCCGTCGGGCGGTGCGGCCGCCGGCCCGCGTCCGCGTGGCGGAGATCAACGGCGCGCCGGCCGCCGCCGGTGCGTACGCCGATGCGCTTCGCGCCGCCGGCTTCCGCCGCGACGGCCGGGACCTCATCTTCGAACGACAGGTGTAGCAGCCGTCACTTCTTCGCGGCCGCCTCGATCATCTTCAGGATATCCGGGTAGGAGGCGGCGATGCCGCGGAGCATGTCCAGCTCCGGCTTCACGTCGTAGCCGCCCTCGAGCAAGGCGGCGACGTTGTCCGCCCGGTTGAAGATCACCGCCATCATCATGGGCGTGGCGCCCCCCTTGGCCTTCACGCCGGTCCGGGCGCCGGCCGCCAGCAGGGCGCGCACCGCCGCCGCCTCGCAGAACTGGGCGGCATGGAGGATTGGCGGGGCGTCATTGCTGTCAGCCCGGTTCACGTCCGCGCCGCAGGCGATCAGGTCCCGGATCAGGGCGGTCTGAACCGCCGCCTTCGCCCCGTACTGGCGGAACGCGACGAACTGGAGCGGCGTGGTGTCGTCGTGCGCCCGCGGCTCATTGGGGCTCACCCCCGCCGCCAGCAGCAGCCGCGCGGTTTCGGCGTCGTCGGCCATGAGCGCGGTCCAGAGGGCGTCCTGGGTGAGCGGCAGGTCGCGCGCTTCCAGTGCCGCGACGGCCTCCGCCCGGCTTGGCATCGGCCGGACGGACACGGGCGCCGGCACCGCCTCGGCGGGCGGCTGGGACGGCCGCGCCGGCGGCCGGCTGCCACCGGCTCCCACAGCTTCCCGCAGGATCTGCTCAACTTCCGGCCGGCCCACCGCGTCCTTCAACAAACGATCGCGCTCCGCGGCCACCGGGTAGCCGCGGGCCACGAGCAGGCGGACCACTTCCGTCTTTGACAGGACGATGGCCGCGTTCATGAGCGCCTGGCCGGCGGTCCGTCCCGCCTGGCCCGAAGGAGCGTCCAGCCGGGCGCCGGCGTCGAGGAGCGCCGCCGCGACGTCGGCGCAGCAATGCACCCGGGCCAGGGCCGTCCCGCCGCTCTGCCGCGACAAACGGTTGGGATCCGCACCCCGCCGGAGGAGCTCTTTCACCGCCGCCCGCTGGCCGACGCTCAGGTCGCCCCCCAGCGTCTCCAGGAGCAGGGTGTCGCCGGTGGACGGGTTGGGCGTGTCGGGCGGCATGCCCGCGTCCAGATAGCGGACCACGTTGTCGGCGCTCATGAGGGCGCTGGTGAAGAACCAGTCCGGCGTGAACGGCAGTCCGTCCGCCCGAAGCCCCTTGCGGATGGCGCGCTGCGCCGGTGTGGCGGCCGCCTCGGCGGCCGCCTCCCAACCCGGCTCCACGGCGGCGTGAAACTCGCCGGCGAATGACCAGGTGCGGCCGTCGGTCTGCTGGGGTGTCTGCGTGAACACCCGCCCCCGCACCGCGGCCGCGGTCCGGATGGCCTCGGCGTCCCAGTCACTGCACAGCACGCAGCCCGTATTCAGCAACGGGTGGACCACGTTCCACCCCTCGGGCCGGCCCTCGCCGGTGAGCGAAAAATGGAGTCCGTGGGCCAGCCCGGCGTTGGCCAGAATCTCGTGGAGCGGGACGCCCCGATCCAACAACTCCGCGGGCAGCGGCCGGTCGGTAAGGAGCACCGCCAGCTCCTCGAAGCTGTCCATGTTCAGCTCCACCCGGGCATAGGCGTGGACCAGCCGGATGGCCTGCCCGTCCACGGTGAGGGTCACGTCGGCCCGCCCCGGGGGCGGCGCCGCCGCGAGCGGCGTCGCCACGAAGAGCGTCACCAGCACAGCGATCATGCGGAGCCGGATTGCGGCCATGGGTCTCCCTCCTTTCAATCGGGATCTGTCGGGATCGGAACGCGCGCTGCCGGATTGTTGCTGTGTTCAGTATATCCGATTCGCCCCGCTCTCAACCAGAGCGGATCGAGGCCCGCTACTCAGAAAGCGCTTGGACTGGATCCGGTCTTGTGCTGAAATGGACGGCATTATTCTCAGGGAGGCCAATCCATGCAGGTGCTGTACCTCAACTCTGACCAGATGGGCGCCGGCGATGCGGAGCTGGGCCGGAAGTTGCTGCGGGGATTCCTGAAGAAGATCGTGGACTCCGAGATCTCCCTCGACTTCGTGGTCTGCGTCAACTCCGGCGTCTTCCTCACCACCGCCGACGGCGAGGCGATGGAGAGCATCCGCGCCCTCGAATCGCGCGGGGCGAAGGTCGCCTCCTGCGGCACCTGCCTGGACCACTTCGGCCGCCGCGCCGAACTCCGCCTCGGGGTGGTGGGCGGCATGGCCGAGACCGTGGAGCTGCTCGCCTCCGCCGCCCGCATCATCCGCCCTTAGCGTATTCTCGTAATCGTAATTACGAGCACGATAAACTTGGAACTCTTCTCTCCTATCTCCTATCTCCTAACTCTTTACTGTTTACTGTTTACTGTTCACTGTTCACTGTTCACCATTCACTCCCCCGCCCCCCATTCCGCCGTTGCCCCAAACAGGTCCGCGGTTTAAAGTAGGGCTTTGACACTCCCCGCGCGGAGGATCCGCCCATGAGCGACGACCTGTCCACCCGGCTGGTGCGCCTCGGCGAGCGGCTGCCCGAGTCGGCCGTGCCGCCCGAGAGCCTGCCCGTCGTGCCGAGCACCGTGTACGCCTTCGCCGACCTGGATCAGCTGGAGGCGGTGTACACGGGGACGGCGCCCGGCTACATCTACGCCCGGAACGGGAACCCGAACCACGACACCGTGGCGGCGCTGGCCGCGGGCATCGACGGCGCCGCCGGCGCCCGGGTCTACGCCTCCGGCATGGCCGCCATCACCCTGGCGATGCTCGCCCACGTCTCGGCCGGCGACCACGTGATCGTGAACCTACCCGTGTACGGCGGCACGTACCAGTTCTTTCGCGCCGAGCTGCCCCGCCGCGGCGTCTCGGTCACCTACATGTACGACACCACCAACGAAATGCTACTGGACGGGGCGTTCGAGCCGAACACGCGCTTTTTGTTCGTCGAAACCATCACCAATCCGCTCATGGCGGTGCCGGATATCCCCCGACTGGCGGCGATCGCTCACCGGCACGACGCCCGGCTCATCGTGGACAACACCTTCGCCACGCCGGTGGTCTGCCGGCCGCTGGCGCTGGGGGCCGACACCGCCGTCTACAGCGCCACGAAGTACCTGGGCGGCCACAGCGACCTGATGGCCGGCGTGGTGGCGGCCGACGCCGACACCATCGCCCGGGTTCACGACCTGGGCATCCTGTACGGCCCCACCCTGGGGGCGGGGGATGCCTGGCTGCTGGCGCGCTCCTATCGCACCCTGGATCTGCGGGTCCGGCGGCAGTGCGCCAACGCCCTGGCGCTGGCGATGTGCCTGTCGCGCCACCCGTCCGTCTGCCAGGTTCACTACCCCGGCCTGCCGGCCGATCCCAGCCACGCCCGCGCCCGGGCCCAGTTCACGGATGGCCTGTTCGGCGGCATGCTGAGCTTCGAGCTGGACGGCGGCGAAGCCGTAAACGCCTTCATCCGGGCGCTGGCGCACGTTCGGCTGGCGCCGAGCCTGGGCGGCTGTGCCACCACGCTGTCCTACCCGTGGGGCACCTCCCACCGGGCGCTCAGCGAGACGGAGCGGAAAGTCCAAGGGATCACACCGGGTCTGGTGCGCGTGTCGGCCGGGCTGGAGAGCGCCGAGGACCTGGTGGGCGAATTCACGGCGGCGCTGGATAAACTGTCTTAAACCATCCACCACAAAGGCACAGAGGACACAAAGGCCTCTTTTCTTTTGTCATTGATCATTTGTCATTGAAGAGAGGGAATTAGGTGAATGGGTGAATAGGTGAATAGGTGAATAGGTGAGTGGGTGAATTGGGAAGGAGAGTGTTGGCCAATGTTTGTCGGTGAAGGGTCAGGGCCAGTCAGAAAGCCAACTGACGGATGCATGTCCGTATTCAAAGGCCCAAATCCGACGCCCGAAACCCGCATCCCGATCCCCGAACCCCAACTTCCGACACCCGATGTCCGATTTCCGATGTCCGCAGTCCGTTATCCGCATGGCGGGAACGAGCCTCGATGACGAGCACGATTACGAGTACGATTACGATTACGAGCACGATTACGATTACGATTACGAGCACGATTACGAGCACGAACGAGAAACTGTGAACCAGCGAACCGGCGAACCGGCGAACATCGAGAGGAACGCCTCGGAGCGGCGGGAGAGCAGTGCCCGCCGCCCGTTGGTGATACTGGCGCTGGCTGAGTTATTGGCCATGACGGCCTGGTTTTCAGCCACCGCTGTGGCGCCGGCTCTCGCCGCCGACTGGCGGCTGGATGACGCCGGGATGGCCTGGCTGACGCTGTCCGTGCAACTGGGTTTCGTGGCCGGCACTCTCGCCGCCGCCCTGCTGAACCTGGCGGACCGGATCCCCGCCGTCCGGCTGTTCGCCGCATCGGCGCTCGCCGCCGCCGCCGCCACTGCCCTCGTTGCGCTCCTGGAGCCGGGCTTCACCGCGGCCGTCGCCCTGCGCATGCTCACCGGGGCCGCACTGGCCGGCGTTTACCCGGTGGGCATGAAACTGGCCGCCAGCTGGACGCGGGCCAATCGGGGCCTGGGCATCGGGCTGCTGGTGGGCGCCCTGACCGTGGGATCCGGCGCGCCTCACCTGCTGCCGCTGGCCGGAGGTCTGGCGGACTGGCGGACCGCCCTGTATCTGGCCGCGGCGACCACCGCGGCGGGGGGTGTGATCGCCGCGGCCTGGCTTCGGGAAGGGCCGTTGGCGGCTCCTTCACCGCCGTTCCAATGGCGGTATGCCTTCCGTCTCTGGCGGGACCGCGAACTGCGGTTGGCCAACCTGGGTTATCTCGGGCACATGTGGGAGTTGTACGCCATGTGGGCATGGATTCCCCTCTACCTGCGGGAATCCTTCGACATGTCCGGTCTGGATCCCCGCTGGGCAAATGCCGCCGCATTCGCCGTCATCGCCGCCGGCGGCATCGGAAGCCTCGCCGCCGGCGCCCTGGCCGACCGGCGGGGACGCACCGCCGTCACCATCGCCGCCATGGCCGCGAGCGGCGCCTGCGCCCTGGCCGCCGGCCCCCTCGGTGGCGGACCGCCGGCCCTTGTGCTGGCGCTGGCGTTGGTCTGGGGGACCACGGTCGTGGCCGACTCGGCGCAGTTCTCGGCGGCGGTGACGGAGCTGGCCGATCCGGCCTATGCCGGCACCGCCCTCACCGTGCAGACGTGCGCCGGCTTCCTGCTCACCGCCGCCAGCATCCGCCTGGTTCCGATCCTCACGGCGCGCTGGGGCTGGACCGCCGCCTTCGCCGCGCTGGCCGCCGGGCCGGTTCTGGGCGTCGCCGCCATGGCCGCCCTGCGCCGCGCTCCGGGCGCGCGGCGTCTCGCCGGCGGCCGCCGGTGACGGCGTTTTGTGAAGGATAATCTACATTTTTGCACAAGGAACATTGAAGAATAATCCACAATCCGACTGCCTACCCAGACTCCATTACCTTCTAATCACCCGAAAACACAAGCATCCTCATAATTGGCATCCGACTTGTCTGCCCTTTGTCCTGAGGAGGGATTCAAGCCATGATACGCCGGCTGCTTATCGCCATCCTTCAGTATGCCTGTTCGGCGTGTCTCCTCGTCGCAGGTGCCATGCAGGTCGGACTTGCCGCCGCCGGAGAATCTCCTGATCCGATAGACGCGCTCGTGGCGGACGCCATCGCTCACAATTCCGGTCTCCAAGCCCAACGGCAAACCATCCTGGCCGCCCGCCAGGCGATGGTGCGAGCCGGCGCCCTGCCGGATCCCACCGCGGAAGTCGAATGGATGAACATCCGCCTGCCAGTGCCCGATCCCGTGGACGCCCTGACCACCGGCGTCGGCGTAGGCATCAGCCAGATGCTGCCCGCCGGCGACAAGCGGCGGGCGGAGCAGGAAGCGGCGCGGGCCGAAGCCGCGGCGACCCGCGCCCGCCTGGAGGAGATGGCGGCGACGCTGGCCGCCGACGTCCGGGAATCCGCCTACCGGCTGGCGACGGTGCGCCAGCTGCTGGAGCTCCAGGACCGGCTGGACGGGGCACTGGCCGGAGCCGCCCAGGCCGCCTTGGCCGCCTACTCGGTGGGGCGCGGCAACCAGGCGGACGTCCTGGCGTCCCAGGCCGCGGTCACCCGCGTCTCCATCACCCGGGAAGATCTGTGCCGGCAGGAGGCGGTGATCCTGGCCCAGCTCGACGGCCTGACCGGCCGGCCCGCCCACCGCGGGACCGTGGACGCCGTCCGCTTGCCCGACCCGACGGAATTGCCGCCGCTGGACAGCCTGCTGGCCCGGCTGGACCGCGAGGCGCCGGCGGTGCGCCGGGCCCGGAGCGAGGCCGGGATCGCCGATGCCGGGATCGTCCGCGCCCGTTCGGATTTCAAGTCCGACACCATGGTGGGGGTGGGCGCCCGATTTCGGGACATGAGCATGGGCGGCGACAGCTTCCTGGCGGTCCGCCTCGGCTTCACCCTCCCATTTCTTCATCGGAACGACCGGTATCGCCCGGCCCTCGAAGAGGCGCTCCGCCTGCAGACGGGCGCCCGGCTCGAGACCCGGCAGGCCCTGGTCGACGCCCGCTACCGCCTCACCGCCGCCTGGCAGTCGGCCGCCAGCGCCCAGCGAACTGTTTCCCTCTACCGCGACGGCCTCCTCCTACAAGGCCGGCTCGCCTACGAATCCGCCCTGGCTGCCTACAGCGCCCAGCAGGTGGATTTCGACTTCCTCGTCCAGGCCCTGACCGCTTACTTCGAATGGCAGGGGATGGAGATCATGGCGCGCGGCAGCTATCACGAGGCGGTGGCGCGGGCGCGGGCTGTTCTGCCCGAACTCCTGACCGAATCGTCCGCCGAACCTCTGCCTTCACCGGCGCCTTCGGTATCAGATACTCCCTTGGAGGTTTCACCATGAACACCGTTTTCTGGAACCGTCGACGCTGGCCGTACGCCGCGGCCGGCGCAGTCATACTAGCAACCGCCATGGTCATTCTGACCGGATGCGGCAGCACATCCGTGGAAGCCAAGCAGTACCATTGCCCCATGCATCCGACGGTGGTTTCCGACAAACCCGGTGAGTGCCCCATCTGCGGCATGAACCTTGTCCCTATCCACGAATCCGAAGGGGCCGAACACTCCACCGCCGGCCACACCGAGCGGCCGGCCGAACAACCGGCGCCGGGGATCACGGCAAAAAAAGGGCCGTACGCCTGCCCCATGCACCCGGAGATCACCTCGGACAAACGCGACCGCTGCCCCAAATGCAACATGTATCTGGAAATTTTGGATGAACCGGAAGCGGAGCCGGGACCCGACCAACCGGCGCCCCCGCCCGCCAAAGCGCCGTCGGAGCACGGACACGAACCGGCGGCCCTCCCGGCGGATCTGGCCGCCGTCGACCCGCCCGCGGGACTGGCCCCCGTCTCACTGAGCCCGGAAAACCGCCGCCGCCTGGGAGTCACCCTCGGCGAGGTGGAGCACCGGCCCGTCGTCCAGGAGACCCGCACTTCGGCGCGGCTGGCGGTGGACGAGACCCGGCTCACCCGCGTCTCCACCAAGGTGGAAGGGTGGGTGGACACTCTCCACGTCAACGTCACCGGCCAGTTCGTGAAGCGCGGTCAACCCCTGCTGACGGTGTACAGCCCCGAATTGGTGGCCACCCAGCAGGAACTGCTCACCGCGCTGTCAATGTCCCGCCAACTGACGGCCAGCCCCGTGGAGTCGGTGGCCCGAGGCGGCGCCGATCTGATCGACGCCGCCCGCCGGCGGCTGCGGCTCTGGGACATCACGCCCGAACAGATCGCCCGGATCGAAACCACCGGACAGATCGAGAAAACGCTCACGGTCTATGCCCCGGCCTCGGGCTATGTACTGGAGAAAACCGTGCTGGCGGGCCAACGGGTCATGGCCGGCGAATCGCTCCTTGTCGTGGCGGACCTCTCGCGGCTATGGGGCCTGGTGGACCTGTACGAGACCGACCTGGCATTTGTCCGTGTGGGGACGCGGGTGGAGCTGAGCCTGCCCTACCTGGTCGACCGCACCTTCCGCGGCCGCATCAGCTTCATCGATCCCGTGCTGGATCCGCAAACCCGCACGCTGCAGGCGCGGCTGGAAATCGCCAACCCCGGCATGACCCTCAAACCGGAGATGTATGCCGACGCCCGGCTCCGCTTCGACATGGGCGACCGGCTGGTGGTGCCTGACCGGGCGGTCATGCGGACGGGTACGCGGGACTACGCCTTCGTCGAGGCCACCGACGGGCGGCTGGTTCCCCGCGAACTCCGGCTCGGCGCCCGCACCGACGGCTACTACGAGGTGCTCGCCGGACTGGCCGGCGGCGAGCGGGTGGTCACCTCCGCCAACTTCCTCATCGATTCCGAATCCTCGCTCCGGGCGGCGCTGGCGGCCGTCACCCATTCGCATTGAGAGCGGGAACAGGCTCCCGGGAGATGGATAAGGCATGATCGGACGGCTCATCGAACTCAGCGTCGAATACCGGCTGCTGGTGATCCTGCTGGCGGCGGTGGCGCTGGTCTACGCCGGCTACGCCATCCAGAACATCCCCCTGGACGCCATCCCGGACCTGAGCGACACCCAGGTGATAGTCTACTCTCGCTGGGACCGCAGCCCGGACATCATCGAGGACCAGGTCACCTATCCCATCGTCTCCACGCTGCTGGGCGCTCCGGAGGTCAAGGCCATCCGCGGCTTTTCCGATTTCGGCTTCTCTTACGTCTACGTCATCTTCGAGGACGGCACCGACCTGTACTGGGCCCGCAGCCGGGTGCTCGAGTACCTGTCCAAGATCCAGGGGAGTTTGCCCGAGGGGGTGCGGACGGAACTCGGCCCCGACGCCACCGGGGTGGGCTGGGTCTTCCAGTACGCGCTGGTGGACCGGAGTGGAACCCACAATCTGGCCGAGTTGCGATCCTATCAGGACTGGTACCTGCGCTACGCCCTGCAGAGCGTCCCCGGCGTGGCCGAGGTGGCCGGCATCGGCGGATTCCAGAAGCAGTACCAGATCACTGTCGATCCCAACCGGCTGCAGGCCTACAACATCTCCATCAGGGAGATCGCGGAGGCGGTCCGCCGGAGCAACAACGAGGTGGGCGGCCGGCTGCTGGAGTGGTCCGGCACCGAATACATGGTCCGCGGCCGGGGGTATGTCCGGCGCCCCGAGGACCTGGAGCAGGTCGTGCTGCGGGCCGTGCCCGGAGGCACTCCGGTGCGCCTCGGCGACGTGGCCGCGGTGAGCCTCGGCCCGCAGATCCGGCGCGGCCTGGCTGACCTCAACGGCAACGGGGACGCCGTGGGCGGCATCGTGGTGATGCGCCACGGCGAAAACGCGCTCACCGTCATCGAGCGGGTGAAGGAGCGCCTGCACGAGATGCGCGACTCGCTGCCGGAGGGCGTGGAGATCGTCACCACCTACGACCGCTCGGAGTTGATCCAGCAGGCCATCGACAATCTCAAAGGCGACCTCATCCTCGAGATGATCATCGTCTGCGTAGTCATCCTGTTTTTCCTGTGGCATTTCCCATCGGCCGTCGTGCCCATCATCACCATACCCGTGTCGGTGGTGCTGGCGTTCATTCCCATGTACCACTGGGGCATCTCCGCCAACATCATGAGCCTCGCGGGCATCGCCATATCCATCGGCGTCCTGGTGGACGGCGCCATCGTCGAAGTGGAGAACGCCTACAAGAAACTGGAGCACTGGCAGGCGGAAGGCGGCCGGGGGGATTTCCACCAGGTCCGGCTGGAGGCGATGAAGGAAGTCGGTCCGTCGGTGTTCTTCTCGCTGCTGGTGATCGCGGTCTCGTTCCTGCCCATCTTCACCCTGGTGGACCAGGAGGGGCGCCTGTTCAAGCCCCTGGCGTACACCAAGACGCTGACCATGGCGCTGGCGGCGCTTCTGGCGGTCACGCTGGACCCGGCCGTGCGCATGCTCTTTTCCCGAATGCACCCGTTCCGGTTCCGGCCGCGCCTGCTGGCCGGCGTGGCGAACGTCTTTCTGGTGGGCCGCTACCGTCCCGAGGAGCGCCATCCCGTGAGCCGGGTGCTGTTCTGGCTGTACGAGCGTCCCTGCCGGCTGGTGCTGCGCTTCCCCAAAACGGTCATCGTGGGCGCGGTCCTGATCCTGGCGGCCACCGTGCCGGTCTACCTGAAACTGGGCACGGAGTTCATGCCCCCGCTCAACGAGGGGACCATCCTCTACATGCCCACCACCCTGCCGGGGATTTCGGTCACCGAGGCCCAGCGACTCATGGAGCTGCAGGACAGGACTCTCATGAGTTTCCCGGAGGTGGTCAGCGTCCACGGCAAGGCGGGCCGGGCCGAAACCGCCACCGATCCGGCGCCGTTCTCCATGATGGAGACCGTGGTCCAGCTCAAGCCGCCGGAACAGTGGCGGTCCAAGTCCCGCTGGTACTCCGATTGGGCGCCGGCGCCCTTGCAGGCGCTCCTGCGCCCCATCTGGCCCGACCGAATCTCATGGGACGAACTGGTTGAGGAGATGGACCGGGCGCTGCGGATCCCCGGCAACACCAACGCCTGGACCATGCCCATCAAGGCGCGCATCGACATGCTTTCCACCGGGGTGCGCACTCCCGTGGGCATCAAGGTGCTGGGCGGCGACCTGGCGGAGATCCAGCGGTTGGGCGGGCGGATCGAGCAGATCCTCCAGCCGCTGTCGGGCACCCGCAGCGTCTTCGCCGAGCGCGCCGCCGGCGGATACTTTATCGACTTCGAGCCCCGGCGCCAGGACCTGGCCCGGTACGGCCTGACCGTGGACGACCTCCAGATGGTGATCATGGCCGCCGTCGGGGGCGAGACCGTCAGCACCACCGTCGAAGGCCGGGAGCGGTATAGCATCAATCTGCGCTACCCGCGCGACCTCCGCTCCGAGCTCGACCAACTGGGCCGGATCCTCCTGTCGACACCCCAGGGCTTCACCGTGCCCGTGTCGGCGGTGGCCGACCTCCGGCTGACCGCCGGCCCGGCGATGATCCGAAACGAGAACGGCATGCTGGCCGGCTATGTCTATGTGGACGTGGCGGGCCGCGACATCGGCTCCTACGTGGCCGAAGCCAAAGCCGCCATGGACCGGGAACTGAACCTGCCGACGGGCTACTCGTTGCTTTGGAGCGGCCAATACGAGAACATGCTCCGCGTTCAGGAGCGCCTAAAGCTGGTGGTGCCCCTGACTCTGTTCCTGATTTTCGTCCTACTCTACCTGAACACCCGCTCCACATTCAAGACGCTGCTGGTGCTGCTGGCGGTGCCGTTTTCCCTGGTGGGCGCGATCTGGTTGCTCTACCTGTTGGGCTTTCACATCTCGGTGGCCGTCTGGGTGGGCATGATCGCCCTGATGGGGCTTGATGCGGAGACGGGTGTGTTCATGCTGCTGTACCTGGATCTGGCCCACGACGACGCCCGGCGGCGGAACCGGTTGAATAACCTGGCCGAACTCCGCGAAGCCGTCATCCACGGCGCCGTCAGGCGCATCCGGCCCAAAATGATGACGGTGGCCACGGCGGTAGCCGGCCTGATGCCCATCATGTGGAGCATCGGCACCGGCGCCGACATGATGAAGCGGGTGGCCGCTCCCGTGGTGGGCGGGTTGTTCACCTCTTTTGCCCTGGAACTGCTGGTCTACCCCGCCATCTATCTGCTCTGGAAAAAACGAGACCTGCCGCCCGCCGCGGTGGCCGGGCCGGCTGAGGAAGTGCAACATGAAATTTAATATCCTATGGACCTTGGTGATACTCGGCACGCTGGCGGGATCCACCACAGCCGAATCCACCGAGCGCCGCTTCGCCGCGGTGCACGGCCACACCCTGCGCGACTGCCGGGGTACGCTCGTGATCGACCCGGCGGGAATCCGTTACGAGGCCGGCCGGGAATCGGACACCCGGGCCTGGAGTTGGACCGACATCCGCGAACTCCGGGTGGAATCCGCGCGGGAGCTGTCGCTGGTCACCTATGAGGACCAAAAGCGGCTCTTGGGCCGGAACCGGGTGTTCCATTTCCGGCTCACCGACGGGGGCATCACTCCGGCGCTGGCTCGAGAATTGGCCGCCTGGTCGGCGCGTCCACTGGTCCTGGCGGTCCTCCCCCCGGAAAGCTCGCCGCCCTTGTTCCAAATCCCGGCGAAACACCGGCATCTGACCGGCGGTTGCGTGGGCGAGCTCCGGGTGTATGCGGAGCACCTGGAGTTTCGATCCGCCGAATTGCCAAACCACAACCGGTTCTGGCGCTGGTGCGATCTGGCCGCCTTCAGCCAGCCGGAGCGGTTCCTGTGGCTCATCCACACCTTCGCAGCCGGAGAGGACACTTTCTCGTTCGAACTCCGGCAGGATGCGCCCGCCGGGGCCGCGGACTACGTTCGCGACCGACTGGTCGAATCGGTTCTGCCGGTCGCCGGCGGTGATTGACCGGCAGCCGGCGGATTAATCCTACCGGCAGTCGGGTGCAGGATCCCGTCACTCTTCGGGTCTGATTCCAGACCCGTCAGACCGCCTCCCCCAAAACGCCCGGCCCTCAAATCGAGCGACCTTCTCCCGGCTGGAACCCGAACAGAAGAAAGGTGATGATTAACCGGAACCTCTTCAATATCATATGGCATCATATATTCCGGCTCTTCGACGATGACCGAAAGAAACTCTGTTTGACCCAATATCAAGGAGGATCCCATGATTCGAACCGTCACCGTGTGCCTCGTGCTGATGCTGCTGGCCGTGCCGTTCCTGGCGACCGACACCGCCCAGTCCAAGCCGGCGGACGACTGGCAGATCCTGCGCGACAAGCTGAAGGCGGACAAGAAGCTCCTGGTAGCCGAGAACCTGACGATGACCACCGAACAGGCGCAGGCGTTCTGGCCCGTCTACGACGCCTATCAGGCGGAACTGGGCAAGAACAACGAGCGGATCAAGAAGCTGGTTCTCGCTTACGCCGATGTCTGGAACAAGGGCGCCGTGAAGGACGAGGACGCCAAGAAGCTGGTCGCCGAGATGCTGGCCGTCGAGGAAGCGGAGCTTCATCTGAAGAAGACCTTCCTGCCCAAATTTGAAGCCGTCCTGCCCGCCACGCAGGTAATGCGCTACTTCCAGATCGAAAACAAGGTCCGGACCCTGGTCCGGCTGGACCTGGCCGCCAACATTCCCCTGGCCGACTGAGCGCTTCCCTCCCGGCCGGAACCGGCCGCCTCGGCGGCCGGCCGGCCGGGATTTTCCTGCCTGTTACCAGCTCACTCTAACCGCCGATTACTGACACCCGCTCCTCCCCTCGACGGATGGATCGCGGCGCTTAGCCGTTGAACCCGGCGGGGCGGACCGCTACAATGCGAACATGAGGACACCCCCCGACGCCCAGCCGCCCGAGTTGACGGACGCGCCCCGCCTGCCTGAATCCGGGCAGGAGCTGTTCACGGTGACGCCGGAGTGCGACCACCGGTATGACTATCCCGGCGGCGACGCGGCGGCGGCCGAGCTGGCCCGCGGAGGGATCGGCCGGATCCTGCTGGTGCACGACCGGCACCTGGGACGCGAGATCGTGCTCAAGGAGCTGCTCGGCGAATTCGCGGTGAGCCGCGACACGCTCTCCGCGTCCGGGGCCGGCACCGCCGGCACCGCGCCGCTCACCGTCGTCCGCTTCCTGCGTGAGGCGCGGGTCACCGGCCAACTGGAGCACCCCAGCATCGTGCCGGTCTATGAGCTGGGAATCCGCCCGGACGGCACCCTGTACTACACGATGAAACGGGTCCGCGGCCGCACCCTGACCCAGGCGCTGCAGGCGTGCGACTCGCTGGCCGACCGACTCCACCTGCTGTCCCACTTCACCGACCTCTGCCAGGCGATCGCCTACGCCCACAGCCGCGGCGTGATCCACCGCGACATCAAGCCCGACAATGTCATGCTGGGCGAATTCGGCGAAACGGTGGTGCTGGACTGGGGCTTGGCCAAGGTGAAGGGCAAGAAGGACATCCACCGCGGCGAGCTGTCGCGGGACATGCAGGCCCTGCAGGACGGCCGCGACGGCATCACGCTGGACGGCGCCGTGGTGGGCACCCCCTACTACATGTCGCCGGAGCAGGCCCAGGGCCATCTCGACCGGCTCGACGAGCGTTCCGATGTCTGGGCCCTGGGCGCGGTACTCTACGAGATCCTCACCGGCCGCCGGCTTTTCGGCGGCGAATCGCCCATCCAGGTCATCTTCGCCGTGATGCAGGGCCGGTTCACCCCGCCGCGTCAGCTTGAGCCGTCCGTCCCGGCCGAGCTGGAATCGATCGGCCTCAAGGCGCTCCAGCGCGACCCCGCCGACCGATACGCTTCGGCGCAGGAGCTGGCGCGGGAAATCCAGGCCTTTCAGAGCGGCGCCCGCGTCATCGCCCACGAATACACCTCCTGGCAGCACCTCCGCCGCTTCGCCGCCAAGAACAAGCCGGCCATCATCGCCGCCGGCGTGATCCTCGGCGTGATCCTGGTGGCGCTGGTCCTGCTCGGCATGGCCAACGCCAGCCTGCGCGAGGCCCGGGCCCGGGAGCACCAGGAGCACCTGCTGGCCAACTACCACATCGCCCAGGGCTTCAACGAAAAAGCCACCCGGCTGCTCCAGGAGCGGCGGTTCCTGGCGGCCCGGGTGTTTGCCGCCGCCTCGGCCCTGCACAATCCGGCCAATCCGAACGGACCGTTCGCCGCCGATGCGTTCGAACGGTCACATCCCAACAGCGTCCGCCTGCGGGTCATGGCAAAGTCTCGCGTGTTTCAAGCGTGGACGGGAGCACAGTTGGAGCACCGGCGGGCAATCGACGCCGGCACGCCGCTGCTGTCCGGAACCGTTTCGCCGGACGGCCGCCTGGTGGCCGCCTTGGGCGATGACCTGGCCGTCCGAATCTGGGCCGTCGCCGACGGCCGCCTCGTGCACACCCTGCGCGGATTCCACCGGGGTCCCCGGAGCCTCGCCTTCTCGCCGGACGGCCGACGGCTGATCGCCGCCGGCATATCGGGCGAAATCCACGCCTGGGATCCGGTTTCGGGCGAAGGCGTATTGGATCAGACCGGCCCGCCGGGGACCATCTTCGATCTCGCGTACGCGGCGGACGGCCGTTCGTTCTTCACCGCCGAGGCCTCGGGAGCCGTCGGCGTTTGGGACGCCGCCACGGGACTCCGGCGCCGGGCTCTCACCGGCCACGGCGCACCGGTGTTGTGCCTGGCCGTTTCCGCCGACGGCCGCCGGCTGGCTTCAGCAGGCCGGGACCGCACCGTCCGCCTCTGGTCGCTGCCCGGCGGCCGCCCCGAACGAGTATTGCGCGGCCACCAGGGCGTGGTGCGCGGCGTCGCCTTGTCACCCGACGGCACGCGCGTGGCGTCCGTCAGCTCCGACAAGACCCTCAAGATCTGGGCCGCCGGCACCGGACGGTTGCTCTTCACCGGCGAGGACTTCGCCGACGAGGTGCTCACCGTGGCATTTTCACCCGACGGCCGCACGCTGGCCGCCGGTACGTGGGACGCGACCACCAGCCTGTGGGACGCCCGATCGGGCACCCCCCTGTTGCAGGTGTCCGGGCACTCCCAAGCCGTCTGGGACACGGCCTTCACGCCCAGCGGCCGGGAGTTGCTGACTTTCGGCGAGGACGGCCGTTTGCAGACCTGGGCGGTGCGGACGGCCCAACCCGCCTACACCGCCGCCGGCCAGGACTACATCTGGTCCGTGACCCTGTCACCCGACGGAGGAACGATCGCCGTCGCCGGCACCGACGGCGCGGTCCGGATTTTCGACGCCGGCTCCGGCCAGCTGCTCCAGACACTGTCCGCCAGCCGGGACATCATCGCCGATGCCCTGTTCTCGCCCGACGGCACGCGACTGGCCGCCGCCGGCTACGACGGGCACATCCGGATCTGGAACCCGGCGTCCGGCCGGTTGGAGCGTTTCTGGCTGGCGCACAAGTCGCTGGTTCAGAAGCTGGCCTTTTCGCCAGACGGCACAGAATTGGTTTCCGCCAGCAGCGATTGGACGGTCCGGATCTGGGATCCCGCCACGGGCCGGTTGCTACGGACCCTGGAGCCGAAGAGCGGGCCGGTCCGCGGACTGGCCTATTCCCCCGACGGCCGCCTGATCGCCACCGCCAGCAACAAGGGCGCGCTGGACCTGTGGGATGCCCGCCGCGGCGTTTCTATCCAGCGGATCGCCGCGAGCACAGCCGATCTCTTCGCCGTAGATTTTTCGCCTGACGGCCGCTGGCTGGCAGCGGCCGATTTCGCTGACCGGCTGGTGCTGGTCGACGTGCCGTCCCGGCGGGTGGTCCGCAACCTTGCCTGGCAGAGCGACGGCGTGCTGCGCGTGGCGTTTACGCCCGATTCGCGCCGCCTGGCCGCTGCCGGCAACGACGGCAGCGTCGCGATCTGGTCGTTGGACGGCGAGATTCCCGAAGTGGTGATCGGCAGCCGCCAGAGCGTCATGGGCATCGCCTTCACTCCCGACAGCGGAGCGCTGGTGGTGGGCGACGTGGAGACCGCCCGCGTCTATCCGCTCGATTTCTCCCCACTCGACGCGCCGCCCCGGCTGCAGCTCCACGCGGCCGAAGCGGCTGCCGGCGTCGCCCTCGACGGCTTCGAGCTGGTGCTGCGGCCTGCGGGCCGTTGAGTGGATCATCGGGCCGGCGCCACGCCGCCCGGCCGGCTTGGCGGATCGTTCGAGTGTTCGTCCGCATCCAAATTGCGGCAGCCTGGCTGATGCATTCCCAGGCATCCGAGACCCGCGAAGGAGCCGGATCGATGAAAAAGATCACCCTCTTCTCCGCTCTCCTGGTGGCGGGCCTGCTGGGCTCCCAGTTGCTCCCCGCCTGGCTGGGCCCGGCGTACGCCGCCGTCGCCGAGACCGTTCTGTTTCTCACCATGTTGGGATTGGCCTTCACATGATCCACGTGGGCTAAGAGTTCGAGCTGGACCAGAGCCAGGTGCGTTCACTCGGTAAGGACTACGGTGTGGCCATGACCACCGCCGCATTCCCTGGATTTTCGCCACGATCTATTTCATGTATCTCCTGCTGCCCGCCGCCGAGTGGGGCAACTGGACGACGTGGAAGGAGCTCATTCTGGCCGGCCGGTTCGCCGCTCCCACCGCCAGGGGCATTTTGTTTTCCATGATGGCCGCGGCGGGACTCTCGGCCACCTGGACCTTCCGCAAAACCCGTATCCTGGCCATCTTTGACGATCTGGACACGGTCCTGCTCATGATCCCGCTCAAGATGCTGATGATCGGCCTGGCCTGGCAGCTCGGGTTCATCGTGGTGGTGATGGCCGTCCTGCTGTTTGCGGGCTGGCGGTGGCTGCACCGGATCGCCCTGCCGGTGAGCTGGCCGTGGATGCTGGGGTACGCGCTGGCCATCGCCGGCGCGAGCGAGTTCATCTACCGGTTCAGCCGGCTCATCGACGACAACGTCCCGGTGCACATCGAGGTGCTGCTGCCGGCGTTCGTGCTGGGCTGCGTCATGCGGCGTCCCGCCGGGTGCGACCCGCATTGTGACGACACCCGCGAGGGTCACCAGGAAGGTCCCGAGTCGCCAGTGGAGCAGCGCGTGTCCACCATCGTCTCCGCCGTCTTCATGGTGCTCGTGGGACTGAGCATGCCCGTGTTCATCGGCCCCGCCGCGCTGGCGCCGGCGGGAAGGCGGCCACCGTGACCGCCGCCCAGCCGCCCCTGTCGTTCGGCCTTCTGGCGGTGCACGTGCTGGTGCTGACGCTGCTCATCAACATCGGCAAGCTCTTCCCGTCCTTCTGCTACCGGCGGGAGGCGCACTGGCGGGAACGCCTGGCGGTGGCCGTCGGCATGTGCCCCCGCGGCGAGGTGGGCGCCGGGATCATCCTCCTGAGCTTGAGTTACGGCATCGGCGGCCCCGTCGTGGCCGTGGCGGTGCTCGGCCTGGCCCTGAACCTGGTGCTAACTCCCGTGTTCGTGGCGGCTGTCAATTACCTGGTCCGCACCGCGCCGCCCGTGCGCGCCTGACGGGGGCGGCGCCGCAATTCCGGCTTCTGTTTTGCCGTTCGCCCGGCTACAATAGCGGGACACACCGCGGTCACCGGGAGAACGGTCATGAGCCACAAGCTGCTGCGAACCAAGCCCGTCCAGACACTGCTGGCGGACACCCAGGACGAACAACACAGTCTCAAGAAGTCGCTCCGCGCCGTCGACCTCGTCGCCATCGGCATCGGCTGCATCATCGGGGTGGGGATTTTCGTGCTTCCGGGCGTCCAGGCCGCCCACAACGCCGGCCCGGGCATCATCCTCTCGTTCGCCATTGCGGCGGCCGCCTGCGCCTGCAGCGCCCTGTGCTACGCCGAGCTGGCCGCCATGATCCCCGTGGCCGGAAGCGCCTACACCTACGGCTACGCCACCCTGGGCGAGATCTTCGCCTGGATCATCGGCTGGGACCTGATCCTGGAATACATGGTGGCGGCGATCCTGGTCTCCACCGGCTGGAGCGCCTACTTCGTGAACATGCTGAGCACCGGCGCGGGCATCCACCTGCCGGCGGCATACACCGCTTCCCCTTGGGACAAGACGCCCGGTATCTTCAACCTCCCGGCGGTGGCCATCGTGCTGCTGCTGACCGTCCTGCTGATCCGCGGCATCAGGGAAAGCTCCCGGGTCAATCTGTTCATCGTCATCCTGAAGATCGCCGTCATCCTCTTCTTCATCCTGCTCACCGTCTGGCACGTGGACCCGGCCAAGTGGAGCCCGTTCATGCCGTTCGGATTCACCGGCGTGATGACTGCCGCCGCCATCGTGTTCCTGGCCTTCGTGGGGTTCGACGCCGTGAGCACCACCGCCGAGGAGGCGATCAATCCCCAGCGGGACATGCCCATCGGCATCATGGGCTCCCTGGCCGTCGCCACGATCCTGTACATGGCCGTCTCCGCCATCATGACCGGCGTGGTCCCATACCAGGACCTGGGCGTGGCCGACCCCGTGGCGCTGGTGCTGAACCGCCTGGACATGCCGTGGGCCAGCGCCCTGGTGAGCGTGGGTGCCATCGCCGGCATCACCAGTGTGCTGCTGGTGCTGCTCATGGGCCAGCCGCGCATCCTGTTCGCCATGTCGCGGGACGGACTGCTGCCGCCGTTCCTGTCCACCGTCCACCAGCGGTTCAAGACCCCGTGGGTGACCACCCTGGTCACCGGCGGCATCGTGGCCGTGTTCGCGGCGCTGACACCCATCGACGTGTCGTCGGAGCTCTGCTCCATCGGGACGCTGTTCGCGTTCATCATCGTCTGCGCCGGCGTGCTCGTGCTGCGCTACACCCGCCAGGACCTGCCCCGCCCCTTCCGCGTGCCGCTCTTCCCGGTGCTGCCGGCGCTGGGCATCGCCCTGTGCACCTATCTCATGTTCAGTCTGCCGCTGGTCACCTGGTGGCGGTTCCTGGGCTGGATGGCCGTCGGCCTGCTGATCTACTTCCTGTACAGCTTCCGCTCCAGCCGCCTGAGCCGGGCGGCCGCGCCGGACCGTCACTAGGCGGCCGCGACGGCTGAGTGAGGGGAAGTGAGAACCGGCCACTTCAAGGGGTGTTTGAAGGTTTGAAGGTTTGAAGGTTTGAAGGTTTGAAGGTTTGAAGGTTGGAAGGTTGGAAGGTTGGAAGGTTTCACGGAACCTTTAAACATTCCAACCTTCAATCCTTCCAACGGTTCCCGGCCGGATCCGGCTGCCGCATTTTCCCCTACGGCCACAGGAATCGCTTCAGCACCGTGAACGCCCGGTCCACGTGACGCTTCTCCAGAATGAGCGTCAGCTCGGTGTAGGTGGACACCACTTCCACCACGTTGATCCCGGCCCACAAGAGCTGCTTGAGGATGGCGTAGTAAACGCCCGGCATCCCCACCACCTTGGGCGTGTAGCGGATCCCCACCGCCGCCAGGCCCGCCAGGCGCGACACGCGCCGTTCCCCCTCGAAGACCGCCTCCACCCGCTTCTCCAGGCCGCCGGCCGCGAGCACCGTCACCTCGTGCACCCCCTGGGTGACCGCGAGGAAGGCGTCGCCGCCGCGGGCCGTCTCGCGGAGCAGGCGCTGGAGGCAGCCGGCGATGCCCGGCGAGTTGAGGTAGGTGAACTCGGCGATGTTGGAGCGCACGGTGATGTCGCGGATCTGGCGCAGGATCCCCTTGGCGTCCGCCGGTGGCCCGGCCAGGCGGGGTGCCAGTCGTTTGAGGGCCATGACGATGGCCCCCTCGCCCGCCGGCTTGAGGGATTCCGCCGCCACCTGCGGCCCGATGGCGCGGGCCACCGCCGACAGGTTCAGGATCCCCTGCGCCAGCCCCTCGCTCAGGAGCGGCGATTCCCGGACGATGCGTTCCACGGCGACGGCGATCGGGATCATGTTAAATATTTAACACTATGAACTAATTTAGTCAAATATAATCAAAAAATATATTTCTCGTTTTTCTCACTCTACACTGGCCTTCATCTTCGCGATGGGAGGTTGCCCATGCTCAACGTTCACCTGTTTCACAGCCGGCTCGCCGCGGCGGCGCCGGCGGGGAGGTAGCAATGGTTCGCATACTGGACTCCACGCTGCGGGAGGGAGAGCAGTCACCCGGCGTCGTCTTTCCCGCGCACGTGCGCCTGGCGGTGGCCGAGGCCCTGGCCGCCGTGGGCGTGGACATCATCGAGGCCGGCCATCCGGTGGTCACCTCCGAGATTCGCCGGTCGGTGACCCAGCTGGCCGGCGCCGGCCTGCCGGTCCGGATCGGCGCCCACGCCCGGGCCCTGGCCGGCGACGTCGACGAGGCACTGGCCTGCGGCGTCGATTTCCTCGGCATCTATCTCTGCGTCGCCCCGGCGCGGCTGGCGGACCAGGGGCTCACGCTGGTCCAGGCCGTCGACCGCATCGTCGCCGCGGTGGCGCGGGCCCGCGCGCAGCGGCCCGGACTGCTCATCCGGTTCACCCCCGAGGACGCGGTGCGCAGTCCCCTGCGCCACGTCGTCATCGCGGCCGCCGAAGCGGTGCGCGCCGGCGCCGACATCGTCAGCATCGCCGACACCACCGGCTGCCTGGTGCCGGGCACGCCCCGCAACATGCACGACATGGTCCGCCGCGTCCGCGACGGCCTGGCGGCGCGGGATGCGCACCCGCTCATCGCCGTCCATTGCCACAACGACCGCGGCCTCGCTCTGGCCAACGCCCTGGACGGCGTCCGCGCCGGCGCCGACATCGTCGACGCCTCGGTGCTGGGCCTGGGCGAGCGAGCCGGCATCGTGGACCTGGGCCAGCTCCTGGCGGTGCTGGCCGGCGACTTCGGCGGCGACGGCCGCTGGGACCTGGCTCGGCTGCCGGCCCTCTACCGCCTGGTGAGCCGCGCCGCCCGGCGGCCGGTGCCGGCGCATTTTCCCGTGACCGGGCGTTACGCCTTCACCCATTGCGCCGGCGGCCACGTCCGGGCCGCCCTGGTCCACAACGGCCATTACGCCAGTCTGTCGCCGGAGTTGGTAGGCCGGCGGGCCGAGGTGGCCCTCGGCCACATGTCGGGGCTGGCCGCGGTGCGCCACGGCCTGGACCGGATCGGCGTGGCCGCGGACGACGATCTGGCCCGGGAGGTGCTCGCCGCCGTCAAGATCGCCGGTCAGGGCGGTCGCGCGGTGGATGTGGAGGAACTCGCCCTCATCGTTCGCTGCGTCGCCGGCGCGGACCGCGCCCCCGCCGCCCCCCGGCCGGAAGCTTCGCCATGCGTCATGACGTCAGTCGACAGTTGACGGTTGATGGTTGATCGTTCGTGCTTGTAATCGAGGCTAGAGACTCGAGGCTGGAGGCTCGTTCCCTCCATGCGGAATTCGGACATCGGACTTTGGATATCGGGTCTGGGACCTGGGTTCTAGGTCCTGGTTTCCAGCTCCCAGGTCCGAGGTCCCAGATCCCAGGTCCTAAATCCCATCAACAGCAAGAACGAACTCTTTTCCAGATAACCAATAAAATATTAGCAATCAGCAATAACCAATAAACAGCCGATTCACCCATTCACCGATTCACCGGTTCGACGGCGCCGATTGCAGCGGTCTTTCATGAATTCTTGAGGATTGGATCAAGATCGCCTACAATCGCCCCATCATCAACCGTGAGGGTTGGCATGGATTTTCCAATCTTCCACCTGGATTGGCTGGGCAACCGGATGCTCATCGCCGTGATCGCGGTGATCCACGTCTTGATCAATCACGCGCTGGCGGTGGGCTTCATTCCGTTCATCACGTTCATCGAGTACCTGGGCTACCGCCGCCGACCGGCCGACCCGCTCGCGGCCCAGGCCTGGGACGACCTGGCCCGCCGGATGATGGCGGTCTGTTTTATCCTGACCACCACCGTGGGCGCGCTCACCGGCGTCGGGATCTGGTTCTCCACCGCCCTGGTCAATCCCGACGCCATCGGCAGCCTGATCCGGGTATTTTTCAACGCCTGGTTCACCGAGTGGGTCGTCTTCGTGCTCGAAGTGGTTTTCGTCATGCTGTACTACTACACCTGGCGGAAATCCGCTGCGTCCGATGCCGCCAAGCGCCGGCACATCCATTTCGGTGTCGCGCTCAGCGTCTTCTCCTGGCTCACCATGGCCGTCATCGTGGCCATCCTCGGCTTCATGATGGACCCCGGGGCGTGGCCGGTCACCCGGACATTTCTGAGCGGTTTCGCCAACCCCATCTACGTGCCCCAGCTTTATTTCCGGACCGCCCTGGCCATGATGATGGGCGGGGCGGTGGGGCTGCTGCTGGCGGCGCTGCTCACCGGCCGGGACAGCCCCATCCGCCGGCCGGCGGTCCGCTACGCCGCGCTCTGGATGCTGGTCTGGACGCCGCTCGTGGCCGTGGGGGCGTTCGTCTACCGAGCGGTGATCCCCGGCGAGATGCTGCGCAACATGCCCACCGCCGTGTCCACGCTGGTCTTCAGCCAGTGGTACGATTCCCTGGTGGTGATCATTGTGGGGTCGCTGGTCGCCGCCGCCACGGTGGCGCTGTGGGGTTTCGCCCTGCCGCGCTGGCTGCCGCGGGTGGCGGCCGTCGTGCCCATCATCTGCCTGGCGTACTTCGTGGGCAGCTTCGAACGGGTGCGGGAGTTCATCCGCAAGCCGTACGTGATCAAGGACTACATGTACGCCAACGGGTTGCGGATCGAGGAATACCCCATCTATCAGCGCGATGGCGTGCTGCCCCACGCCGCCTTCGCCGCTCCCGGCGCCGACCGCCTGGCCGCCGGGCGCGACGTGTTCATGGTCGCCTGCAGCCGCTGCCACACCGTCACCGGCATCAACTCGGTGACCGACAAATTCCGCCGCCTGGCCCCGCCCGGCCGAACCATGGGCGCCGCCGACATGCGGGACTACATCCTGCGCATGCACAAGGCGTGGTACTTCATGCCGCCCTTCCCGGGTAACGCCGCCGAGCTGGACGTCCTCGTCGACTACATCCAGGCCGTGGACCGCCGGCCCGAGCCGCCGCCGGGCGCCCAGGACGCCGGCGTCACCGTCAACCCGGACCGGCGGCTGCCGGCGCCCGAACCCGCCGCTCCGCGGAAGGGGGTGTGACCATGGACGCGATCGTGACCGGTCTTCTCGCCACCCAGGCCGCGCCCGTCCTGCGCGACTTGCCGCTGCCGCTGCCGCTGCCGGCCGGCGTGCTCGCCGTCATCCTGGTGCTGGCTTTCCTGGCGCACATCCTGTTCGTGGACCTGCTCCTGGGCGGGGCGCTCCTGACCCTGTGGGCGGAGCTGCGCGGCCGCCGCGACGCCCGCTACCTCGGGCTGGCCCGCGCCGTCGCCGCCACCATCACCGTGAACAAGAGCCTGGCGGTGGTGCTGGGCGTGGCGCCGCTGCTGGCCATCAACGCGCTGTACCCCGTCTTCTTCTATCCGGCCACCATCCTCACGGGCCGCATGTGGATCAGCCTCGTACCCATCCTCATCGCCGCGTTCCTGCTCCTGTACGTTCACAAGTACCGCTGGGAGCGGTTGTCCCGCCGGCCGGCGCTGCGGCTCGGCGTGCTGGGACTGGCGGTGACCCTGCTCCTGCTGGTGCCCCTCGTCTTTCTGTCCAACGTGAACCTGATGCTCTTCCCGGAGCGCTGGGGCGGCGTCCGCGGCTTCTGGAGCGCCGCGATGCTGCCCAACGTGCTGCCCCGCTACCTGCACTTCCTGTGCGCCACACTCGCGCTCACCGGGCTGTTCCTCGCGGGCTGGCTGCGCCGGGCCGCCGACTCCGCCGCCGCACCCGTACCCGGCTTCACCCGGCCGGAGCTCATCCGTTTCGGCTACCGGCTGGCGCTCGTCACCTCGCTGGCGCAGCTGGCGCTGGGTCCCCTGAACTTCTTCACCCTGCCGTGGCGCGGGGTGACCTGGGAACTGGCGGGCATCTTCACCGCCGGTCTCCTGTTCGCCCTGGCGGCCATGCACCAAATGGGCCGGGAGCTGCGGGAGACGGACGCCGCGGTGGGCCGGCGGTTCTGGACCATCGTCGCCCTGCTCTCGGTCACGGTGCTATTCATGGGCTGGGGCCGCCACGTCTACCGCGAGAACGCCGTGACGCCCCACCGCGCCCGGATGGTGCAGCCGGTTGGGCAACCTGTCCAAACGGACGTTTCCACCACGGACCGACACCCGTAACCGCTCGCATCGCCCTGGCTATTCGCCTCTCGCCTACGGTCCGCGACTCCGCGGGCCGTCTGCTGGTTAATCCTGCGCGTCTCTCGGCCCGAATGCTACGCTGTCGCGGAACGGACAGCATCCTTCGGCGTATTAGCTGACAACGGAGGCACTCATGATCAAAACCATCATCATGATCGGCTCGGTTTGCCTGGCGATGGGTCTCAGCGGTTGGTCGGACGGACAGCAGGCCGCTGCTCCCTTCGCCTATCCGGACACCGGGGCCGGGCGGCGGGTAGCAGGCTACGTGCGCGCGTTCAATACTCCCGACGAAGGGGCGCTGCGCGCGTTCCTCACCGACAACCTCGCCCCGGCGGCACTGTCCCAGTTGCCCCTGGAAAACCGGCTGGCTGCACTGCGGCGGATCAAGGGGGACACCGGCACCCTCGAACCGGTCCGGGTCCGGGCCTCCGGCGCGACGGCCATCACCCTCACCGCCCGCACCGCCAAGGGCCAGTGGCTCGAGATGGCTTTCGCCTTCGAGCCGGCGCCGCCCCACCGGCTGCTGGGCGTTCGGTTCGGACTCCAGGACAGCCCGCCGGGCCCGGACGAACCGGAGACGCCCATCACCGAGGCTGAGCTCGTGGAGAAGCTGGAACAGCTTCTCGCCGATCGCGCCGGCAAGGACGAGTTCTCCGGCGTCGTCCTGCTGGCCCGGGGCGCCACACCGGTTTTTCAAAAGGCCTATGGCTTGGCGAGCCGGGAGTACAACGTGCCGAATCGGCTGGACACCCGCTTCAACGTGGGCTCCATCAACAAGTTCATCACCCAGATCGCCATCGAGCAGCTCGCCGGAAAGGGCAAGCTCCAACTCGACGCGTCCATCGGCACCTACCTGCCCGATTATCCGAACCCGGATGCTGCGGCAAAGGTCACGGTGCGGCAACTCCTGGACATGACAGGCGGCATCGGTGATTTCTTCGGCGAGCGCTATGCCGCCACCCCCAAGGAGCGAATCCGGAACCTGGCCGACTACCTGCCGCTCTTCGCCGCCGAGCCGCTCCGCTTCGAACCGGGCGCCCGCCGCGAGTATTCCAACGGCGGCTACGTCGTGCTGGGGCTCATCATCGAAAAAGTGTCCGGACAGAGCTACTTCGACTACGTGCGCGAGCATATCTACGGGCCCGCCGGGATGAGCGACAGCGGCCACCTCGAAACGGACATTCCCGTTTCGAACGTGGCCAGCGGCTACACCCGGCTCTGGGGCGGCGGCGAGCACCCCGGCGAGGCCCGCCGCAACAACGTCTACACCCGACCCTGCCGGGGCAGCTCCGCGGGCGGCGGCTACGCCACGGCGGCGGACCTGCTGAAACTGATGGAGGTCCTGAAGTCGGGTGGTCTCGCCGCACCGGAACGATCCCGCGAGGTCGTTGCCGGCATCGGGATCGCCGGCGGAGCGCCGGGGATCAACGCCATGGTGGAGGTGGACGCCGGGAAGGGGTACACCCTGGTGGTACTGTCGAACTACGATCCCCCGACCGCGATGGACGTGGCCCGGAATGTCAGGGGCTGGCTCAGCCGCCTGGCGCCTTCCAACGCCCCGGCTGAGTGACGGCCGGGGGGCGAGGACGCGCCGCTAGCGGATTGTCCGCACCAGCCGGAATCCCAGGTCGTCGTACGCTTTGTGATCCTGAAACGCTTGCCGGAAGGCGCTGCGGCACGCCGCCGCGTTGTCGCGGAACGATCCGCCACGCGCCACCCGGAAGTTGCCGGTCATGGCGCCCCAGTGGTCGAACACCTGGCCGGTGGGGTACGCCGGGTCCATGTCGTCCAGCAAGTCCCAACACCACTCCGCCACGTTGCCGTGCACGTCGTACAATCCCCAGGAATTGGGATTCTTGCTGCCCACCACAGCCGGCTGGCCACCGGAGTTGGCGCAGAACACCACCGCCGCCATCATGTCCGTCAGCCCGCTCGGAGTGCAGGTGAAACAGTTGGCCGCGCTGTAGCTGGAGTCTTTCACACCAAACGGATGGACACTCCCCGCCCGGCAGAAGTACTCCCACTCCCCCTCGGTGGGGAGCCTGTAGCCGCCGGCGAAAAAGTCGCAGAAGTACGCGCCGCCCGTGTAGTTGGTTACGTCCAGCGGCTGGGTCAGCCAGCCGTCCACGTAGTAGCACGGCGCGAGGCCCGACTGGACCGACAGCAGGTTGGCAAACAGCGCGGCCTGCTGCCACGACACGTCCTGCACCGGCAGGCTGGCGCTGCCGGTGTGCGAAGACGGGTCGGCGGGCAGGTCCGGCTGGACGGACCGCAGGTCCGCCCACATCTGCCGGGTCACCTCAGTGCGCATCACCGCCAGGTCCCGCACCAGCACGTGCGTAAAGGATCGCTCCGCCGCCTCCCGGCAGGGCTCGGCATCGGGCGAGCCCTGGGTGAACACACCCGGCGGCGCATAGTGGAGCGGGCCCACGATGGGGGCGTAGATGAAGTCCATCCCCGGCGTTGTCGGCTCGTAAGTCTGCGTCGGCGGGCCGTTGAAAAACACGTGGCGGTCCTGCTCCGTGTTTCCGGTGATGGCCAGCGGCGGCGGGAATGCCGCGTCGAGCGACTGAAACGTCACCAGGTCGAAGTCCGCGTAGCCCACGCCGGTCCAGATGAACTCGGACAGCCGGACGAACTTCGTGTGGGGCGGCACGTTCTGGGTGGTCCAGCCCGCCATCTCCCCGTCCTTGAAGGCGTAAATCGAGACGTTCAGGGTCTCGTTCCCCGGATTCATGAGGGTGAGGCCGGTCCAGTCGAAGTGGGCCTGGACCGTGTTGGGCACAAGATACTGCATCGACAGCGAATCCTGCAGGAAGAATTCGCTCAGCGACGGCGTGTCGCCGTAGCGGTAGGACAGTTTCGGCCGCAACTGGGCGCTGGCCGTGTACAGCGCAAACGTGCCCTCCACGGCGGGGAGCGCCACCTCCTCCGGGCCCGGCACGTACGCCGGGTCAGCGGGCAGGACGAGCGTGATGGAATCGCAGGGCGGCACCGTCGCCCACAGGTACAGGAACGGTCGGCCGGCGGCGTCCCAGACCACCAGGTAGAACCCGTCCTCCGAATACGTGATGTTGTAAATTTCGATCCAGTTGACCCACGGCTCCACCGCGGTGATGTGCGGACCGAAATACCGATAGACTTGCGCCGGCGCCGCCAGCGCCAACGCGCCAAGCAGGCCCAGCAGAATGAACGCCCGGAAGCTGCGCATACGGCACCCCCGTTTGTCATGATTGTGTGGCAATTGTTGCTATTATTCTACGCCATTCGGCCCGGTGTTTCAATCCATCCGGCATCCATCGAGCCGCTCCGATGGTTTGGAGTGCGCAGACATGTCTGCGCTTTGGATTCCCGCGGGACGCGGGCGCCGAGATGCTCCGGTTTGCGACGGCTCGCGCTCCTCACCGCACTCAGCAATCTTGCACTGCGCTCCGCGCCCATCCAGAGCGGCGTCATGCCGCCGCACTCCAGACCATCGAACCGCCGCACTCCGGGGTGCGGGCCGCGGACGGCCCGCGTTTCCGCCCCCTCCCCACCCTTGACACCGCCCGGATTTCCTTTTATTCTCCCTCAATATTCAAGATGTTTGTGGGAACGATCACGGCGACAACACAGTCGTGAAACGCCCCGGAAGATGATAATTTCCCAATCATTCCTTTTTTAGGAGGGAAAATGCACGACCGGAAGAAACATGCGTTATTCCTGCTTGCCGCAATCATTCTCTCGGCGTCTTTCCTGTTTTCCTCGGAAGAGTTCAAGCCGTATCAAAGCCTCCTGTCTCCGGAAAGCACGTCTCCGGCGGGTTATCTCATTATTCAGGTTCCAGAGTCCCGGAAAGCCCCCGACGGCTGGAAGATGACTTGGTTCGTCTCCGCTTACACGCCGAACGGGTACAGGATCCCTCTGGGGACAATTGAAGACACCGCGACCCCTGGCCGCGAAAGCAAGTTGGCCTTCAAAGTTCCAGTCGGACAGTTGCCCATCGAGATAACAAAACAGTCAGAGCCATGGACCACGGGAAGGGTCAGCCTCTACCTGGTCAATGAAGGGCGATATCAGTGCGAAGTGCCGGAGTCGGTTTTTGTCGCCAAAGTGACGGTTCCCATACAAAAAGACGAAGTCAAGATCATCAATTTCAACTACCAGAATCCACAGGTGTACGAGGATACGAAGGACAAAGACCGAAAGGTATCGATTTTCGCCTGGCAGAATTTCTCCTTGTCCGTTGCGGCTGGATCACCCGACAAGCTTCCCCAAGTCCAGCCCGAAACCTATCATCTGGTTAAAAACGTGGACCTGCAGGGCATCGATCACGCCCGGCTCGTCCAGGCGCTGAAGGACGATCAATTCCATGTAGCGGCCGTCGCTCTCTTACACGACAAAAAGCCGCCGGTCGACCTGATCCTGGCCGCCCTCAACGATCAATCCCTCAAATTCAGCGCTGAGGTTGCCTTGATCCTGGCCAAAGCCCGTGAAAAAAGCGCCGTGCCGGCACTGATCGAGATCCTTCAAAACGGCCCTGAAGACGTGCGACAACTGGCCGCTTGGACTCTGGGAGAACTGGAAGCGGGGGAAGCCGTTGAACCCTTGATCCAAGCTCTTAAAGCCGACTCCCTCATGCTGCGCAACAATGCCGCCTTTGCCCTGGCCAAGATCAAGGATCCCCGGGCTGTCGAAGGTTTGACGGAAGCAGCCAAGAGCAAAGCCTGTCTTGAAGGGATGTCCTTTGGTTTAGCCAAGCCTGAATTGTACCTCATGCTTTTTCTCAACAAACAATACAAGCTGGTCGGGGCATATTTCCCAATCCCGTCGAAATGCATCCAGGATAACGCAATCTATGCCTTGGGGCAGATTCGGGGTGAACAGGCGCTCAACGCCCTGTTGAACTTTATCAACGGCCCCGATCCCAACGCTCAACGTCTAGCCATCTTTCCCTTGGGCAATTTCAAGGACGACCGAGTCGTTGAGGCGCTCCTGCCCATGCTCAAAAGCGGTGAGGAGGCCACGCGATGGATGGCGGTTCAGGCCTTGTCCCGGCTGCACGCTGATCAGGTGGTCGCGGCCCTGTCGGAACTGGCAGCCGGGGATCCTTCGTCCATGGTGAAGGAGGCCGCCGCCGAAGCGCTTAAGAAAAATAAAGAGGCCCAAAAACCGAAATCCGCACCCAAGAAGAAATAAGGCAGAGTTGCCGTTATTGACGTCGGCGGTTACTCCCGGTAAAGCAATTTTCTGCAAACGATATGAGGGGCGATACGAGCTGCCAGAGGACAGTCGAGCTCGAACGATGGAGGATCCGGGCAGGCAAGCCGGGAGAATCCATGAACACTCGGGAATGCGCCAAATCCGATCATCAGGCCCAATAATCGGCTGTGGGGGACGGCTCTTTTGGGCGGCGGCGGCGGCGCCTTTTTCTTCCTGTGTGGCGAGGGCGGCCCCTTGAACATGACCTTGCTCGCCGGCTTCGCGGCCGCGCGCCTCCTCACCTTGCCACTGGTGGAGTACCTGTCGGTGCGCGCTTTCGTGCGGGCGGACAGACAACGGGCGGCGACCGCACCACGGTGACAAACGATCAGCGACGAACGTCCGCCTGATGACCATTCCCTGCCGGCCAGCTTCCAGCGAGGCGGATTCCACGGGTCCGGCTGGCCCGTCTTCGGCAGCGTTTGGAATAACTTCTTGACATCACCCCGGAGGCGAAAATAGCATCGACCATAATCGGTATAGATGAAACGCGTAGGGAGGAAACGTCGATGAGAAACCAGATCCTTCGCTGGGTCAGCCTGGGGTTCGGGTCAGTGCTGCTGCTGATGGTCGGGGCTGTCGCACCCCTGGCCGCTCCTGACGATGCGCCGGCCACTTTGCCGGTGGCCGGTCTCCGGTTCGAGGTGTTCAAGGCGGAGGCAGGAGCGAACACCCTGTCTCGGAGCTCGATCCTGCTGATGTGGTCGATGGGAACCGGCGTGGACGGGTTGAAGGGCGGCACGTTTGCCTGGCTGGAGGGACCGACGGATGAATACCCCGGGTGGGTCAGCCCAGACGGGCGGGTGATGTCCGCCCTGGCTGGCGGTCATTTTTCGCGGAACATGATGGGCCACCCGATGCTCGAGTTCGCCGAGGTCGAAGGGGCGGTGCTTTACCAAGCCAAGGCCGGCGAGGAATATTTGGAGCGGATATCCGGCAGCATCGTCGCCACCGAAGTCTCATTCGAACATGAGGGGACGATGCACAAGGGCAAACACCTCGTGTTTACCGGAAAGGATTGCAGCAGTGAATCTCAACGGCTCCTCCAACTCTTCGGCGTGGCGGTCCGGGGCCGGGCCGGCCGGGTGAAACTGTTCAGGGAAAGTGGGGAGAGAGGACGGTTCTCTTGTCCGGCCATGGTCGGTCTGGACGGCCGGGTGGTCAACATCCTCGGCGATCACTGGTCGCTCGAAATCCCCCCGGTGGAGAAGTAGCTGGCGGGCGGCAACGCGACATCGACTTCCGTTGTCCGACGCAGAGGAGCAAATGCTAAAACCTGGGCGAGAACGAATGCGGCAGGCAGTGGGCGGCTTGCTGCCTGCACGCACTGTCGCGTGTTTGGGGCGATAACAGCTTCGTTACCGGGGTGCAAAACGAGTATGCGGAACACACTGAAAATCTTCCTGGCCCAACTGATCCTTATGGGAATGATCCTGCCTGTGCACGGGCAAGGCGATCGGCTCCAGGAAACGGCTATCCAGGTAAAACCGGGGCAGGGCGTGGCGGTGGCCGCCGCATACGACCCCAAGGTTCCTGGCCCTCACCGGCTCGTGTTGCTCGACGCATCCGACCAATTCCACGCCTGGAACAGCGAGCTTCCTGCCGACTGGAAACCCGACCGGGTGGCCGAACTCGAACTGGTGGTCCGCCTCGACAGGGAGCGGAAGTCATTGGAAACCGTGCAATATCAGGGCGGGCCCCCCATCACGAGCTTCAAGTATGACCTGGACATTCAAGTCCTGGAGGCGCGTACCGGCCGGCTGCTGGACTCGTTCGTTCTGCGGGGATCAGAGCCAAGGCGTTTTCCCAAGAAGGCACCGGTCCACCAGATAAGTCTGGACGGGCTCCCGGTTGTCTACCCGGAACTGGAAGAGGCGCTCCGACAGTTTGTGAAACCGTTGGAACCGCCCCCAGACATGCGGTTTGTCCGGATTGAGCCGGGTATTTTCACCATGGGTTCGCCCCCGTCGGATAAGGATCGCGGGGTTGACGAGAACCGGCACCAGGTGACCCTGACCCGAGGGTTCTGGATGCAGGCGACGGAAGTGACGCAGTGGCAGTGGCGATGGGTCATGGGCTCCAATCCGTCCAGGTTCCGAGGAGACAACCGGCCGGTCGAGATGGTGTCGTGGGACGATTGTCAGGAGTTCATCCGCAGACTGAACCGGCAGGATCCCGGGAAGAACTACCGGCTGCCCACTGAGGCGGAGTGGGAATACGCCTGTCGGGCAGGAAGCGGCGACGGAATGTATGGAGAACGGGACACGATCGCCTGGTGCTGGGAAAACGCCGGCGGCAAATCACACCCCACCGGTCGATTAAAGCCGAACGCATGGGGTCTGTATGACATGATCGGCAATGTATGGGAATGGTGTGCCGACCGGTACGGCCAATATCCCGTCCGTCCGGTGACCGATCCGATCGGGCCGAAGCGCGGCAAGGAACGGGTACGGCGCGGCGGCGGCTGGTACGGCGTATCTTACTATTGTCGAGCGACCCAGCGCAGTTCCTACGAGCCGGTTGTTCACCGGGACGATACTGGATTCCGGCTGGTGCGGCAGGATGCCGCCGACCTGGATGCAACCCGGGCCGCCGAAACAGAGAAGCGGTTGAAGCAGAACCAGTTGGAGGAAACTCGAAAGAGGGAGGAACAGCGGCAGGCCGAAGCGGAGACAGCCAGAAAATGGGAACAACAGCGACGTGTCCAAGCCGAAGAAGCCAGGCAACAGGCATCAGAAACCGAGAACACGCGGCTCCGCTGGCAGGCGGAGATCGCCCAGATGGTTCTCGAGGACAGGGCGTTTGCCGACAAATTGGGCCTGACGTTCACCTGGATCCCGGCCGGTTCTTTTCTGATGGGATCGCCGGGCGCGGAACCGGGACGCAACGCCGATGAAGTCCAGCACACGGTTTCTCTGTCCAAAGGATTCTGGATGCAGACAACGGAAGTTACCCAGGCCCAGTGGAAAGCAGTCATGGGCGACTATTCTGCGGATTTCCAGGGAGACCGATTCCCGGCCGCCGACGTGTCATGGGACGACTGCCAGGAATTCATCCGCCGGCTGAACGAAACGGACCCCGGGAAGAATTACCGCCTCCCCACCGAAGCCGAGTGGGAATATGCCTGCCGGGCCGCCGCGACAACGGTTTATTACTGCGGCAACCGGCTGGACGTCAAGGAGGCGAATTTCGAGAGGGACCGGATCTCGACGACGCCCGTGGGCAGCTACCCGCCCAACGCGCTGGGGGTGTTCGATATGGCCGGCAACGTGTCCGAGTGGTGCGCGGACTGGTATGGCCCCTACCCCACCGAGGCGGTGACGGATCCGACCGGCCCGTCTTCAGGATCCAATCGAGTCTCGCGTGGCGGATGCTGGCAGGATCGCTGGTGGTATTGCCGATCCGCCAGCCGCAACGCGTATTACCCTGATTTCCGCTATTCCGGCCAGGGTTTCCGCTTGATCCGAGAACGATAATACCTGGAGCCAGACTAAAACAACTTATCGAATTCTAAAAATTGGAAGGGATTGGGCAGATAGTTAGGGCATTCGATTGAACTTTTTGACCTCGAACGGAGCATTGGATCAGCCCCATCAGGCGAATTGACAGGAATGAAGTACACGTCGGATTTCAATTGCAAATGGGGACATCCATATTTCTCCCCAAGTCATCGGCTCTGTCCTTTTTCCGCCGCCGCGGCACGGCCCGTTGCACCTCGCGCACTCCGTGCGCGTGTTCGGCCACGGCAGGATCAGTCGATCTGCCGAAGCAACCGCCGTGCAGCATCCAGGATTGGCCACAACGTACCGCCCCAACCCGGCGTAGCCGGAGCCCATCACTGGTGATTGTAAATTTCCACTCCGTACAACCTTGTGTGTGATTCGGCACGCTGTTCGGATCGCCACGAAAATAGCCAGGCGCAACCCGGCGTAGCCGGGTAGCGCCTGGACAAGCGATGGTGTTTGCAGAATGCGCGCCCCGGGGACGGGGCGCGGGGAAGTGCGGCGTGCGCGGCAACCTGTTCTCCGCGCCCCGCGGCCGCGGGGCGCGACCCATACAATGTGTCTATCTTTCCAGGCGCTGCCCCGCGTTCGCGGGGCTGCGCCTGGCTATTTTCGTCGTGAATGCGGAGACGGTGTCGATCGATAATGGAGTGGGCAACCCGTCGGAAGGCGCGGCGAAAATCCTGCCAAAAATTGGCAGAAAAACGGGAGTAACTGAGTAATCACCCACATCCTGCCACCGGAATCCCCAACCTCTTGCAGATGGCACTCGCGGCCGGAGGCCACGAGGTACTGCGGTCCTGCCGATGGCACTCGCGGCCGCCAGGCCACGAGGCAATTCCGGCGCATGGGGCGGGCAGTCCGTCAGCTCGACTGCGGTCATCCTTCGCCTGCGGGGCGGCTCTTTTGGGCGGCGGCGGCGAGGGCGAAGGCGTAAAAGTACGCGCGCCACGATTTTTCCGTCGAGCGGAACTCGTTATCCCCGAGGAAAAAGTCCAGCAGCGCTTCCCGCAGCCGGGTCATTTCCTTGAGCCGCGACCGGTGCCGCGGATCGGCGATGGTCAGTCCCAGCAGCTCCAGCGCCCGCTCCACGGCCAGACGGCTGTATTCCGGGTGGCCTTATTCCCTCCAATTGAGGGCCCGTTCGACCTCGCTGCCGACATGGGCCAGTTGTTCCATGAGGGAGAACGTCCGCCAGCGCCCGGCCGCCAGAGAGGGGTGCGCAACGGCTGTCATTTCACCCGCTCCTCGACGATCTTCAGGATCGCGTCCCGGACCCCCGGATTCTTGAAATCGTCCAGTGGCACCGGCGCATCGATGATTTTCATGCGTTCCTTATACCACAGTCCGCGCGGTCAGCGGATATGCAGCTCCCACCAGGCGCGCAGGCGCGACCGGTGGCGGCCCGGCACCAGCACCAGGTGGTTGCCCAGCGGCGCCGCCAGCAGCTCCGCCGCGTCCGGCGGATCGATCCGCAGCGCCACCTGGGTCCGGCAAAGCCCGTCGGCCGTTCCGGCGGCGGTGATTTCACCCTCGGCCAGCCACAGGGCGTCCAGGTCCCGTCCGCCCACGCGCAGCAGCGTCACCGGGCCGGGCCGGAAGGTTCCCTGGACGCCGACGCCCACGCCCGACTCGAAGTGGGTGCGGAGCCGGTAGCCGTCCACCAGCCGGAACGGCACGGTGCAGTGGGCCAGCCCCAGCTTCCCGGCGGCCGGCACGATCCGGTACGGATTGGCCATCCAGGCGCGGCGCCCCAGCAGGCGGTCGGCCAGGAGCAGGCCCAGGGTGCTGCACAGGTCCCCCTCGCACCCAGCGATGGTCCCGTCGTCAGCCAGCCAGGCCAGGGCCAGACAGCCGGTGACCGCCCGCTCGCGGATCAGGTCGAAGCAGCGCACGGTGAGCGCGTCCAGCCGCTCCTCCTCCACCAGCGCGGCCAGCGCGGCCCAGACCCGGGCGGACGCCGCCATCGCCGCCTCGTCCGGCTCGCAGGCGGCGGCTCCGGCGAGGAGCTGGGCGACCCGCCCGGCGCCCGCGTCCGGCGGCAGGATGGCGAGACGGTCATAGAGCCATTCCACGGGCAGCTTCACCACCGTCGGCCCCCAGCGGTGGCGCATCGAGGCCGGGTCGGGGGAGCTTGCCACCAGCCAGTCCGACGGCGCGCCCAGCAGGCCGACGCGGCACTCCCGCAGCGCCCGGGCCGTCCGCACGCCCGCCAGCGCCTCCGCCACGTACTCCCAACCAATGGCGTCGCCGGCTCCGTCCAGGAACAGAATCCGCCCCCGGCGGCCGTCCGACTGCAGGCGGGCCAGCGCCTCGAGCGCCGCCGGCAGGGAGTTGTGCCCGGGATGCGCCAGGAGCAGCACCGGCCGGGTCCGGTCGCCGGCGCCGGTGCGCGCCGCGAGATCCAGCACGGCGTGCTCGGTGCCCCCGGTGCCCACCAGGATCAGCGCCGGCGCCTCCTCCGTCACGGCCTCCGGCAGAATCGGCTGGCCGCCCATGGCGTCGAGGGCGCGCGTGAAGGCCGACACGGCCTGGTGCAGGGCCGCGGCATCGTGCAGCGGCGAGGCGACGACGGTGTAGACGAACGGCTGGTTCATGCACTCTCCATCTCCGATGATGGGGCCATTGTCCGCCATCCCCGCTCCCAACGCAAGCGGGACGCGTCCCCGCGCGAACACCGTCCCGCCCGGCCGGTCGCGCCGACTTTTTTCACCCGTTCCGCCCGGCGTGGTTGACTCCCCGCGGCCGCGGGCTATAATCGCCACAGGTTTGAATTCATCCGGTGGTGCCACATGGTCAAACGCCTTTCGGTCATCGACACCGAGCGGTGCGTCGGTTGCCAGTCGTGCATGTTCGCCTGCGTGCGGCGCACGGGCCACGGCGGACTCGGCGGCGCATGCATCGGCGTCCGTTCCGCCGGCGGCATCCGGCGCGGCTTCCTGGTGGTGGTGTGCCGCGCCTGCGCCGACCCGCCCTGCAGCAAGGTCTGCCCGGTGGACGCGCTGCCAGCGCGGCCCGGCGGCGGGGTCCGGCTCAAGAGCGAGCTGTGCATCGGCTGCGGCAACTGCGCCCGCGCCTGTCCCTTCGGCGCCATCTTCTGGGATGACGCGGCCGACAAGCCGCTGGTCTGCGTGTACTGCGGCTACTGCGCCGACTATTGCCCGTATCAGGTCATCGCGCTCGAGGACGTCGCGCCGGAGGTGATCCCATGAACGCAGACGGCACCCTGCACCGCGTGCTGTACATCGACCTCACGCGGCGTCGCTCCGAGGTCCGCGAGCGGCCCGAACTCTTCCGCGACGGCCTCGGCGGAACCGGGGCGGCCATCCGCCTGCTGGACGAGGAATGCCCCGCCGGCGCCGATCCCCTGGGACCCGACAACCCGATTATCATGGCCGTGGGGCCGCTGGTGGGGCTCTTCCCGCTGGCCTCGAAGACCGTGGCCATGTTCAAGTCGCCGCTCACCGGCAATCTGGGCGAGAGCCACGCCGGCGGCCGCAGCGCCGTGGCCATCCGTTCCGCCGGCTACGGCGCGCTGGTGATTCGCGGGGCGAGCGCCACGCCGGTCTACCTGTCGGTGGATGCTCACGGCGCCCGTTTCCGCGATGCCTCAGCGCTGTGGGGCATGCGCAGTTCCGCCACCGTGGGGACCGTGATCCGTTCGCGCGAGGCTGGCGCCGGCGTGCGCTCCATCATGCGCATCGGCCGCGCGGGCGAGCAGATGGTGCGCTTCGCCTGCGTCATCACGGAGACTTACCGCCACTTCGGCCGCCTGGGCCTGGGCGCGGTGTTCGGCGCCAAAAAGCTCAAGGCGCTGGTGGTGAGCGGCCGCCGGGACATCCCCGTGCCCGACCGGAAGGCGTACCGCGACGCTTACGACGCCGTCTACCACGCGGCGGTGGATTCGCCGCTGATGAAGAAGTACCACGACCTGGGCACCGCCATCAACGTGCTGCCCCTCCACGCGGCCGGCGCCCTGCCCACGCGCAACCTGCAGTCGGGGCAGTTCGAGGGGGCCGAGGCGATCTCCGCCGAGGCGTTGGCCAGCGGGTACCTCGGCCGGCGCGTGGCCTGCACCCATTGCCCCGTGGCGTGCGTCCACCTGGCGATGCTCCGCCTGCCCTATCCTCACGATCCGTATTTCTACAAGACCCTGATGATCGGCTACGACCACGAGCCGGTTTACGCCATGGGCAGCCTGCTGGGTGTCGGCGAGCCGGCCGGGCTGCTGCGGCTGCTCGACGCGGCGGAGATCCACGGGTTCGACGTCATGAGCGCGGGAGTGGCGCTGGCCTGGGCCACCGAGGCGCTCGCCCGCGGCCTGATCACCCTCGCCGATACCGACGGGCTGGCCCTCGCCTTTGGCGATGCCGAGACCTACCTCGCCGCGCTGAGCCGGATCGTGAGCCAACCCACCGACTTCTACCGGGCGCTGGCCCGCGGTACCGCCCACGCGGCCGCGGTCTACGGCGGAGCCGACTTCGCCCTGGCCTTCGGCGGCAACGAGATGCCCGGCTACCACACCGGCCCCATCGGCCACCTCGGCTATCTCGTGGGCGCCCGCCACAGCCACCTGGACAACGCCGGCTACAGCGTCGATCAGAAGATCGCCGCCAAGGGCGAGCACCTCACGCCGGAGCAGGCCGCCGAGACGCTGCTCGAGGAGGAGCGGTGGCGGCAGGTGCTCACCAGCCTGGTGATCTGCCTGTTCGCCCGGGGCGTCTACGACCTGGCGACGGTGATCCGGACGCTGGCCGCCGCCGGGGTGGAGACCACGGCCGACGCGCTGGCCGCCACGGGCGCCGAGACGCTGCGGCGCAAGTTCGCCTTCAAGCGGCGCGAGGGGTTCGACGCGGCCGCCATGCCCATCCCCCGGCGCATCGTGGAAACGCCCTCGCCCGCCGGCCCGTTCGACGAAGAGTACATTCGTCGCGGCATCGCGCACTACATGGCCCGGCTCTGAGGCGCCCGTGGACCGCCATATCATCCTCATGGATTATCTGGCGGGCTTCACCTGCCTCGGCACCGCCTGCCCGCACATCTGCTGCATCACCGACTGGATCATCGAGATCGATGACGAGCACTTCGCGCGCCTCCGCGCCGCCATGGCCGCCCACCCGGCCGACCAGCGGACCCTGGACACGCGCTTCCCCGCGGATCCCGAGGCCGCGCCTCCGGTCCACCGCCTCGTCGCCGCACCGGGTAGCCGGGAGTGCCCGTTCCTGCGGCCCGACCATCTGTGCCGCCTGCAGGTCGAGTACGGCGAGGATCTGCTCCCCCTCGTCTGCCGGAAATTTCCCCGCCGCTACATGCCCACCGCCCGCGGCCTGCTGATGCGCGATACCCTGGCCTGCCCCGAGTCGACCCGGCTGGCCCTGGTGGCGGCGCCGGAACCGACCCTCCTCCGCCTGACGACGGCGTCCGGGCCCGGCGCCCTGGCCGATCCGGCCTCGCGGTGGCGGAGCGCCGATGAGCCGGATCCCGCCGACCGGCACGCCGCCCGGATCCTGGAGATCCTGTGGGAGCTGCTGGAGCCCGGCCGGCACGCCGTCGATTTCGCCCTGTTCCTGGCGGGAACCTTCGCGCAGCGTCTGAACGCGACCGCTCCGGCGGCGGATGCCGGCCCGGCCGCCGACCGGGTGGCCGCCGAGGCCGACCGTCTGGCCGATCCTGCCTGGCTGGACGGAATGCGGATGTTGTTTGCCGATTCGGCCCTGGTGGGACATTCGGCGCTGCACACCGCCTGGACGCTGCTGGCCTGGTCGGCGCGACGCACCGACACGCCGTACGGGCTGTTCATCCGCGCCGCGCTCGACAGCTATCCCGGCACCGAGCCGCGGCCCGTCCCCGGCATCGACGGGCGGGTGAACGTTCACTGGAATCGCGACGGCGCCGTCCCGTCCCGGTGGCCCACCGCCGCCACGCTGGCGGGCTATCGCCGGCGCCGCGCCGCCGTGGAGGCGGCCTGCCCCGGTCGCGTGGCCGGATACTGGCGCCGCTACAGCCGGCACGCGCTGTTCGGTGCCGCGCCCCTGAACGAGACCGAGCTGATGGGGCACCTGCAGACACTCGCGGTCCACCTGGCGACGTTCAGCGTCCTGCTCCACGGCCTGCCGGAGGTCTGCGCCCTGGCCGGCGAAGGCGGGCCTCGTCCCGCCGAACCGGCCGCCGCGCTCGATGCGGCGGTCACTGAGGCCGTCACGCAGCTGTCCCGCTGCACCATCCACAACAAGGCCCTGCGGGCGGAGATCGCTTCGTACGTGCGCGGCCTGGGCGCCTTAGGCATGCCGTTTCTGCTGACCCTGCTCTATTTCCTCGATGTCGGCGACGGGGCCGCGCGGGACTTGCGCCCGGCCGCGGAATGATCCGGCCGGGGTAGCCCGCGGTGGCAGATGACGCCATGAACCGGTGTCGGCGCCGCCGGATCACGGTATAATGTCCGCGCCGGTCCGGCCGGCCCGACGGGGCGGACAGCCGCCCTCCCGCCGCCCGCGCCCGGACCGGGAATGCCGACGGACAGTGTGCACCCATGAGTGAACCCGCGACCCCGACAACTCCCGCCACCCTCCGCCTGCCCCACACCCTGGTCATTGTCATGGCCCTGGTGGTGCTCGTCCTGGTGCTGTCGTGGATACTTCCCTCCGGCGAGTTCCAGCGCGTCGAAAAGTCAGGGCGGCAGGTCACGGTGCCCGGCACGTTCCGGTACCTGCCCAAGGTTTATCTCGGACCGGAGATGCTGCTCCTCGCCCCCGTCCGCGGGTTCGTCGACGGGGCGCTCATCATCGCCTTCCTGTTTGTCATCGGCGGCGCCTTCAACGTCGTCCAGGAGACCGGGACCATCACCTTCGCCATCCGCCGCGTCACCCGGGCCATCGCCGCCCGGCCCCACCTGGAAAAACTGCTCATCCCGCTGCTGATGGTGCTCTTCTCGCTGGCCGGCTCCGTGTTCGGCATGTCCGAAGAGACGATCCCGTTCGTGCTGATTTTCATCCCGCTGTCGCTGGCGCTCGGCTACGATTCCATCGTCGGGATCTCCATCCCCTTTCTCGGCGCCGCCGCCGGCTTCGCCGCCGCCTTCTTCAACCCGTTCACCGTGGGGATCGCCCAGGGGCTCACCGAACTGCCCCTCTACTCGGGGCTGGAGTATCGCCTGATCTGCTGGGTGATCGGCACTGCCGTGGTCATCGCCTACGTGATGGTCTACGCGGCCAAGGTCAAGAAGAATCCGCAGCTCAGCCCCGTCTACGCCATCGACCGGGAACGCGCGCCGGTGGGCGACGCCGACGCGGCAGCCGATGCCTGGACCTGGCGTCACGCCCTGGTCATCGTGTTGTTCGCCATGACCATGGTGCTGCTCGTGTGGGGCATCCTCGACCAGCAGTGGTACATCGAGGAGATCGCCGCGCTGTTCCTGGCCATGGGCCTGGTGCTGGGCGCCGTGGCCGGGCTGGGCCCCAGCCGGATCGCCCGGGGCTTCGTCACCGGCGCCAAAGACATGGTGAACGTCGCCTTCATCATCGCCTGCGGCCGGGCGCTCCTCATCATCGCCAAGGACGGCCAGGTGCTGGACACCATGCTGAACGCCGGCGCCGGCCTCATCTCCGCCCTGCCGCTGGTGGTGGCCGCCCAGATGATGTTCCTGGTGCAGTCGGTCATCAACTTTTTCATCCACTCGGGCACGGCCCAGGCGGCCCTGACCATGCCCATCATGGCGCCGCTGGCCGACCTGCTGGGCCTGACGCGCCAGACGGTGGTGTTCGCCTTCCAGCTCTGCGAATTCGTCAACCCCATCCTGCCCACCTCGGCGGTGACCATGGGCGTGCTGGGCGTGGCGCGGGTGCCGTGGGAAAAGTGGGCCCGCTGGTTTCTGCCGCTGATGCTCATCCTGATGGCGCTGAGCCCGGCGCTGCTGGTGCCGCCGGTGCTGCTGCAGTGGGGCCCCTTCTAGACCGGCGGCTGGCATTCAGACCGCGGAGGATTGAACCATGAACCGCTGTTGGCTGCAGATGCTGTGCGTGCTGGCGCTGTGGGCCGGAACCGCCACCGCCGCCGTCCCGGCAGTGGAGGACCCGCCGCCGATGGTCCGCCCCGCCCGGATTCTGGGCATCTTCGGCGGCATGGGTCCCGAAGCCACCGCCAACCTGTACTCGGAGATCGTCCGGCTCACCCCCGCCGCGCGGGACCAGGACCACATTCCCACCCTGATCTACAGCCTGCCGCAGGTGCCCGACCGGACGGCGGCGATCCTGGCCAACGACCCGGCCATCATCCCGTGGCTGGTGGAGGGCGTGACGCGCCTGGAGAAGGCCGGCGCGGCGTTCATCGTCATCCCCTGCAACACCGCCCACTACTTCCACGACCGGATGCAGGCGGCCGTCGCCATCCCCATCCTGCACATGATCCGGGAGACGGCCGACGAGGTGGTCCGCCGCCATCCGGACTGCCAGACCGTGGGGTTGCTGGCCACCACCGGCACGCTGCAAAGCGGGTTGTACGCGCGCGAGTTCGAAGCGCGCGGCATCCGGGTGGTGACACCCGACGAGTCCGTGGAGCGCGACTGCGTCATGGCCGCGGTTTACACCCACATCAAGTCGGGCACCGGCCGGCAGACGGCCGAGGACCTGCTGGCCCGGGCCGGCGACCACCTCGAAGCCCGGGGCGCCCAGGTGCTCGTGCTCGGCTGCACCGAGATCCCGCTGGCCTTCAACCCGGCGCGGGCCCATGTGCCGGTGGTGAACGCCACCCGGGTCCTGGCCGAGGCGGCCATCCGCGCCTACCGACAAACGACTCACTGACCGCCGGCTCGCAACGTCGTTCACCACCGGATGCCGTTCAGGCCAAATATTCGAATATTGAGGTGCAAGCATGAGCGTCCAGCCCTTGACCCGATGCAAGCTGTGCGGCCATGAACTGGCCGGTCCCGCCCAGATCGACCACGCCGTGCATCACTACACGTGCGCCCGCTGCGGACGCGTCGCCATCCATGACGGCGTGGAGCCTGACCCGATCCGCGACGTACTCCACCTTCTGTCCGGCTGGACCCGGGAACGCACGGAGAAGAACGAACCGCCGCTGCCCATCCTCCCCAACGCGGTCGATCCGGAAACGGAGGGCATCTCGCTCGAGGCCATTCTGATGCTGCCCACGATCCCGCGCGGCATCACCGACCGGATGCACAAGCTCATGGACGCCATGTATCGGCGCAGCCCCTATTTCGGCGCCGAGCTCTCCCTGTCTTCATTCCGGGACTACCCGCTGGCCTACCTGGACCACATCTCTGAACAGTTGGAGCAGCGGCATCCTTTCCACAAGCTCATGGAGCAGATCATCAAGAAGGGGTGGATCAGCCAGGGCAGCAGTCAACTGTACTACCTGACAGCCGAGGGGATCGATCATCTGGAAAAAATTCGCCAGAGCCGTCCCGACAGCCGCGACTGTTTTGTGGCCATGAAATTCGGCGACGACTTCCTGGACCAGGCCTATCGGGAAGGAATCGCGCCCGCCATCCAGAACGCCGGCTATCGCCCCGTCCAGATGGCGTACCTGGAGCACAACAACAACATCCTCGACGAAATGCTGGCGGCCATCCGCAAGAGCCGGCTGCTGGTCGCGGACCTCACCCGCCAGAATCAAAACGTCTACTTCGAAGCCGGGTTCGCCCACGGCTTGGGGATTCCCGTCATCTACACCTGCCGGGACGACGATGCCCCAAATATCCGGTTCGACACCCAGCAGTTCAGCCAGATCCGCTGGAACTCGGCCGACGATCTCGCCGTCAAGTTGAAAAACAGGATCCTGGCTACGATCGGCTAGGGGGAGTGGCCGGATTCATCCGTCCCAACATGTCCGCCAGCTCGTGTTTCGACAACGATCGGTCCAGAGCTGTTTCCGGCGCGACGATTCCGTTCGCCACCAGGGCGGCCAGTGACTGGTTCATGGTGATCATGCCGGTGCCCGGCTGGGACTGCATGAGCGAGTAGATCTGGTGCACCTTGTCTTCCCGGATCAGGTTCTGCACGGCCGGCGTTCGGATCAGCGCCTCCGTGGCGATCGCCATTCCTTCCTCGTCCGCGCGGCGGATCAGGCTCTGGTGCACGATGCCCTGCAGGCAGGCGGCCAGACCGGCGCGAATCCGGTTCTGCCGGTCAGGTGGAAACCAGTCGATGAGCTTGTGGATCGTATCCAGGGCGGAGACGCTCGAGACGGCGCCCAGAACCAAACGTCCGGACAGCGCGGCTTCCAGCGCCCGCTCCGTGATTGCGGCGTCCCGAATTTCGCCGATCATGATCACATCCACATCCTCGGTCATGGCCGAGTCCAGGGCCTGCGCGACGGACAGCGTGTCGCCGGCAACATCGCGCTGGCTGACGATCGACTCCTTGTGCCGGTGGATGTATTCGACGGGATCCTCGATGGTCATGATGTGGTAGCCGAACCGGGTGTTGATCCAGTCGATGATGGCCGCCAGCGTCGTCGATTTTCCCGCGCTGCGCCCGCCGCTGACGAGGATGAGCCCGCTGCGGGCCTGCCCCATCGTGCGGACGATCGGGGGAACGGCGAGATCTTCCAGGCTGGGGATCTCGCGGGGTATCACGCGAAAAACACCCGCAAGGGCCTGTTGCTGATAGAACAGGTTGCCGCGGAATCGCGCCAGCCCGTCGACATCGAACGCGAAGCGGATCTCCCGCTCCGCTTCCAGTTGTTGCCGGCGGGATTCCGGAAGAAAGGCCAGCAACAAGTCCCGCGTTTCCTGCCAGGTAAGCGGGGGATGGGACAGCGGGGCCAACTGGCCTTTTCGCCGGATGCGCGGCACCGCGGCGACCGTGATATGCAGGTCGCTGCTCCGGGACTCGAGCAACTGCCGCAGCAAGCGGACAAGGCCGTCCTTTCCGGTCTCGCCTGCCGGAGGATCGGATTTCGACTGGATCTCCGGTCGGGTCATCTTCGATCATCATAGATAGCGGTTCGGTGCATGTCAAGGCCGGGGGTTGATCGGGCGACCGCACCCCGACCACAACTTTAATGTGAACTTTTTCGTGGCGCGGCCGTTCTTGGAATTAATCAAGCGGGAGGCCTTTATGCGATACATCCACATGGGACGCAACGACTGGAATGCGGCGGTCATTCTCTTCGTGATTCTATGCTGCGGCGTGTTTCCATCCGCCGATGGCGCCGGCGCTCCGACGAATCCCGATGCTGAAAAGCAGATCCGGCTCAGTCGGCAACACCTGCAGACGGGCGATTACGACGCGGCGGCGGAATGCGCCGAAACGGCCGTGGCGCTGGCGCCGGGCAATTCCCACTATCAGATGGTCCTCGGCGACGCGTACGGCATGATCGTCCGGGACGCCAGCATCTTCACCAAGATGTCCTGGGCCAGGAAGTGCCTGGCGGCTTATCAACAAGCGGTGAAACTGGACCCGGCCAATCTCGACGCCCGCCAGCGCCTGATGAGTTACTATCTGCAGGCGCCGGGGATTGCGGGCGGCAGCGAAGACAAGGCGCACGCCCAGGCCGAAGAGATCCGGAAACGGGATCCGCTGGCCGGTCACATGGCCTGGGGAACCATCCATCGGAGCAGGAAAGATTTCACGGCGGCCCAGTTGGAATATCGCCAGGCGCTCGACATCCAGCCGGATGACAAGCAGGCGAATATCATGTTCGGCTACGTTTCGCTCCGCCTCAGCCAGTATGCCCCCGCCGGCGAGGCGTTCCGGAAAGTGCGGGCCATCGATGCCGACGATCCCAACGGACTGTTATTCACCGGAGAAATCGCCGGCCGCACCGGGCAGGACCTGGAAGACGGCCGGCACTGCCTGGAGCGCTTTCTGCAGCTCCAGGTCAAGGCCCGCAAGACTTCGCTGGCCGAAGCTTACTACTGGCTGGGGGTCATTCTGGAAAAACAGGGGCAGCGGCCGGCCGCCAGAACGGAATACCAGGCGGCCCTCTCGCTGGACTCGAAAAACAGTGATTACAAGCAAGCCGTCAAGAAGCTCGGCCGCTGACGCCGCCAGGGCCCCGGGCCGCCCCGGTTTCCGCCAGCACCCGCCCCGGTGACACGGCACCGTGGCGCACGGCCGGGCTCGCGGCAAGACGCATCCCCGACAGCTTACTCCTTGTGCTTTTCCAGCATTTCCGTGAGCCGGTCGATCTTCCGGTCCAGGACGGCGACCTTGGCCTCCAGGTTGTCGTTGTTGTCGCTCACCATGGCGTCCACGAAGATGGAATTGACCAGCGACAGGCCGAAAATCCCGCCGGAAACGAGCACGGCGATGAAGAAGAGCTTTGTCAGAAAGCCCGCCGCCGGGGACAGGTTCTCGGCCAGGTGTTCCGGGATGTCGTACCACCCCTCGATGGTGAACACCTTGAAGGTCGAGTAGAGCGACGCCAGGGGGTCACCGAAGTAATCCGGAGCGACACCTTTGTACAGGACGCAGGACACGATGGACACGACGAAGATGAAGACGAAGAATCCGATCAGCACCACCACCGAGGTCCGCAGGGCGCGTTGCACCCCCGCGATCAGCGACCGGATATCGGGGACGAAGCGCAGAAACCGGAAGAATTTGAACACCCGGAGGATCCGCAGCACCAGCAGAAATTCCAGCCCCGCCTCCAGATGAATCAGCCAGAACAGGAGCGAGGGAACGGCCAGCAGCACCAGAATGCCGTCAAAGACGTTCCACAGCGACGCGGCGTACTCCTTGAATCCCCAGGTTCCAAGCTTGACCAGCATTTCGACGACGAACAGCAGGGTGATGCAATGGTCCAGGACGGTCAGCCCCTGTTCCATGCCGCCGGGCAGGTCAAAGCCCTGGATGAAGATCAACAGGGCGTTGACGACGATCAGAGCCAGGATGAACGAGTCGTTCAAAAACAACGCGGCGAGTATCCGGTGTGCTGGCGTCTTTTTGCGGGCAAGCATAGGCGGATGGTAGGCAGGAGCCTTCGAAATGTCAAGCGCGGCCCGGAGCCGGGAGCCGTCATCCGCATCCCGACCGGCTCATCAGGTCACGCCGCAACGAATGGGGCAAAATTCAGAGCAACCGAATCGGTCCCCTGCATTATAATGACGGTCAGAGCCCACTGGCAGCCGGCTGAAAGCATCGCTGAACGCGGGTGGCTCGGCCCCACGTCGGCATTTTCACCGTCAGCCCCACCTGCGCGAGTGACCGTGAGGGCGGAATGCCTGATCTGATCCATCTGATTTACTGCAGCGCGGCGGCGCGCCCCCTCAGCCGGGAGGAGCTGGCGACGCTGCTGAGCCGGGCGCGCGCCAGCAATGCCCGGCTCGGGATCACCGGCATGCTGCTCCACAGCGACGGCAGCTTCTTCCAGATCCTGGAGGGGCCGGCGGACGTCATCGACCGCCTGTTCGCGGACATACGCCGCGACCAGCGCCACCGCCAGATCACGCTCATCATCCGCGAGCCGCTGGCCGCCCGGAACTTCGCCGATTGGACCATGGGGGTCGCCGACATCACGCCGGAGGAGCTCGACGGCGTCGTGGGCGCCAACGACTTTTTCGCCCGGGGGGAGTCCTTCATCGAAATCGGCGAGGGCCGGGCCAAGAAGCTGCTGGCGGCCTTTCGGGAGGGACGCTGGCGCGCGGCGCTCAGCGACCGGAGCGTCCCCCGGGTGACCGCGGCCCGCCCGGATCCGGAGCCGCCGAACCGGTTCACGTTCGCGTTCCAGCCGATCGTCCATGCGCCGAGCCGGGCCATCTACTCCTACGAGGCACTGCTCCGCGGCCCGGACGGCGAACCGGCCGCGACGATCCTGCAGGGGATACGCCCGGCCCAGCGCGTCCGTTTCAACGAGCAGAGCCGCACCGCCGCCGTCGAGCTGGCGGCGCGTTTGGGATTGACCACCCGGCTCAACATCAATTTCATGCCGTCGGATGTCCGCCTGTCACCGACCGCCATTTCTTCGCTGATGGAGGCCGCCCGCCGCTGCGGCGTCCCGTCCGGCCGGATCGTTTTGGAAATCCTCGAGAGCGACATCATCGGCAGCGCCGAGGACTTCGCGGCGGCGATCAACGCCTACCGGACCGCCGGCCTGACATTCGCCATCGACGATTTCGGCGCGGGCTACGCCGGCTTGAACCTGCTGGCCGAGTTCCAGCCCGATCTCGTCAAGCTCGACATGCAGATCGTCCGCGGCATCGAAAGCAAGGGCCCGCGCCAGGCGATCGTCCGCGGCATCGTCCGGACGTGCCGGGACCTGGGGATCGACATCATCGCCGAGGGCGTCGAGACACCGGACGAATACGCCTGGTTCCGGACCGAAGGGATCGAACTGTTTCAGGGATTCCTTTTCGCCAAACCCGGATTCGAGTGTTTGCCGACAAATTGTCATATCCCGGACTGACGCCGGTTGCCTACATGCCGGCCGATCACTCATCAACCGATTGGATTCACCGTGTGCCTGCGGTGGCGGATGCGAATACGCGCGACGAGCAAACCATGAGCCACGGGCGGCGACACTGGATCTGGCCGGTCGGGGCGGCGCTGCTCTTTTCCGGCAGCTACATCGCCGGGCGGATCACCACCGTCGAACTGACGCCGCTGACCGCGGCGCTGCTCCGCTACGTCGCCGGCTTCGCCTTTCTCGCCGCGCTGGCCGCCTGGCCGCGCCGCCGCGCGAGGGGCCTGTCCGCGGGCGACCACGGCGTGCTCCTGCTGGCCGGCCTGGCGGGCGTGAGCCTCTACCAGTTCCTCTTCTTCGCCGCGCTCCGGTACACCGCCGTAGCCCACACCGCCATCATCAACGCGCTGAGCCCCATCGTCACGGCCATCCTGGCGGCGGTGTGCATCCGGGAGCGGCTGGCGGCGCGCCACTACGCGGGGGTCGCCATTGCCGTCGCCGGCGTGTTGCTCCTGCTCAGCCGCGGCGACCCGGCCCGATTGCTGGCACAGCCGCCCAACCGGGGCGACCTCTTCATGCTGCTGGCGGTGGTCGCCTGGGCCGCTTACGCCCTGCTGGTGCGGCGCCTGTCAGCCCGCCTCGACGGCTGGACCATCACGTTCGCCAGCACCGGTTACGGCCTGCTGTTCCTGGCGCTGGCCGCCGTCGCGGCGGACGACGTGGCGGGACAGGTGCGGACCCTGTCGACCGCCGGCTGGGCGGCGATCCTCTACATGGGGATCGGCACCTCGGGATTGGGCTACCTGCTGTACAACCGGGCCATCGCCCTGACGGGACCCACCCGGACCGCCGGCGTCGTCTACAGTCTGGTGCCGGTGGGCGTGGCCGCCCTGGCGTGGGCCTGGTTCGGCGAACCGGTCACCTGGATCATGACGGCCAGCGCCGCCCTGATCCTGGTTGGGCTGTACCTGCAGCAGAACCGCCGGTGAGCCGGCGCGTTTCGGTTCGGCGCGGTCGTTTGGATGATTGTCAGCCTGGGGTGGAGGTGGCGATGAATGACTCCCGGCCCGAATTCCGAATCGAGGCATCGCGGCTGACCTGGATCCTCGGCACCCTGGTGGCGGTGCTGGTGCTGGCCAGTTTGGGGGCCCAGTTCGTGCGCTTCCACAGCGCCGATCCGAACATTCCGGTCGTCAAAAAGTTTTATCTGGACGAAGAAAACAACCTGCCCACGTTTTTTTCGACACTCAATCTGCTCCTGGTCTGCGGTCTGCTGGGTGCCGCGGCCGTCCAGGCCGGGTGGCGGCGGGATCCGCACGCCCGGTATTGGCGCGTCATGGCGCTGATCGCCTTTCTGGTCGCCCTGGACGAGACGGCCAGCCTGCACGAGGCGCTGAACAGGCGTCTGACCGGCTTGCCCGACTGGGGCGGCATCTTCCATTTCGCCTGGGTGCTTCCCGGCAGCATTTTGACTGTCGGGCTGGCTTTCTTTTTCTGGCGGTTTTTGCGGCGCCTGCCGGTCTGGACCCGGCGCCGGATCATGCTGGGTGGCGCGATCTTCGTGGGCGGCGCGCTGGGCCTGGAGATCGTCGGCGGCAGCCATGCCAGTCGATTCGGCGAAGACAATCTTCTGTATAGCCTGATCGTCACCGGAGAGGAAGCCCTGGAGATGGTGGGGGTCGTGGTCGTCATCCACGCGCTGGTCACACACCTGGCCAGGACCTCCGCGGAAGTGCGCCTCACCTTCCGGGAGTCGAAGGTCACTCCGGAAGCCGGCCGACCGGCGGCGGTTCCGCCTACTGGCGCGTGATCTTGTTGTACAGCCAGGCCAGCAGCACGCCGCCGATCCAGCCGTCCAGGATGCCGTAACCCACGGCCACCAGCACCCCCCAGAAGCCCCACTGGCCGTAGTGGTACCCCGGATAAATCGATTCGACGAGCCGGAGCAACGCCTCGCCATAGCCCGGTGCCAGCAGGTTGGCCACGCCGACGCACAGGAGCGTCAGGCCCCAGACGGCGGACACGGCGCATCCGAAACGGACGACTTGCAGCTTCATGGTTTCCTCCGAACGGTGGTTCTATCAGCGGCCCGACCCGGTCCGGCGCGGCGGCCGATGGGCGGCACCCACGGGTGCCGGCAATCGGCGCGCGGTCGGAACTTCGGATCGGTGAGCTGATCATACGCCGGGGGGGCGGTTCGCGCAAGCCGGATAGCGGCGCGCGCCGGGGGCGGGTTGTCGCCCGTCACCCCGGCGCGCCAAACGGCCTGGACCAGCGGGCGCCCGGACTCAGGCGCCGGATTTCAGCGGCTGGCCGCAGAAGGGGCACAGCGACCAGTTGGGATCGGCCGGCTTCCCGCACTTGGGACAGGCTGTGGACTGGTCGTGGCCGCAGTAGGGGCAGATTTTGTAATCGGCCTGCAGCCCCTGGCCGCATCCCAGGCAGACCTTCTTGTGCATGAAGCGGACCACCAGGTAGATGATCACGCCCACCAGGTTCGGCACCCAGGTCGCCACGGTGGCCCACAGCCAGGGATCCAGTCCCCGTTTGGCCGCGTCCCGGTAGACCAGGACGGCGATCAGCGTCAGGATGCCGAACGGCACGATCAGCAGGGGCAGCAACAACAGGAACGTCCGGTCCGTCGTTTCGGCGAAGACGTTGGGCAGGATCACCACGAACAGGGCCGCGCACACCAGCAGCGCGACCAGCCCGGTGATTGCCCAGAACACGTATTTGAACACGGATTGATTGGCCATCGTCATACCTCCATCAAGAATGTAACCGTTCGTCCACGGCGAGCATCAGGCGACCCACCGGTTCCCGTCCGGCGAGGAGCAGCAGCATCGCCACGCTGCTCAGCAGCGAGGCGCCGGCATAGCCCGCGAGCTTCACCGTCCAGCTCACCGCCGGCAGCCACCAGATCAGCGCCAGCGGCACCACCCACAGGGCCGACAGGACCAGACTGGCTGCCGTGACGCCCGCCAGCAGCCGGTCGGCGCGGGCGCGCCGTTCGATCCGCCGGACCAGCTCCGCGGGTGGAGCCATCCGTTCCCGACCGATCTCCCGGAGCAAATCATCCACCCGATTCTCATTCATAGCCTGCCTCCTGCATGGCGTCGGCCAGCCGGCGCCGGCCCGTCCACATGCGACTCTTCACCGTGCCCGGCGGCACGTCCAGAACCTCGGCGATCGCTTCGAGGCTCCAGTCGAAGTAGTAATGCAGCACCAGCGGAATCCTGAACTGCGCGTCCAACCCGTCGAGACATTTCGCGAGCATGACTTTCTCCTCACGCCGCTCCAGGGATTCAACGGCATCGGGCGTCCCCGATTCGACCCGCTCCAGCTCGAGCTCCATCTGCTCCCGGGAGAAGAACTCCGCGCACCGCCGCAGCCACCGCCGGCGCCGGCGGCCCCGATCCCGATGCAGGTTCAGGCAGATCGCCACCAGCCAGGGAAAGAACCGTTGGCCGGGATCGTACCGGTGGAAGTTCCGCCAGGCCCGCACCCACGTGTCCTGAAACAGATCGTCGGCATCCGCCCGGTTGGAAGCAAGCCGGCGGCACAGCGTGTACAGGTCGTTCCGGTGGCGCGCGATCAGTGTTTCCATCGACTCTGGCATGTCCCGCCGCTCCTTGACGGCGTCGCCGGCTGGTCCCGGCCGTATTGGTGCTTCCACTGACATCTACGCTCGGGTCCCCGCCCGGTTCAAACCAGTCACCCGCCCTGAATCGCCGATGCGTCGGGATCCCGGCGGCACGGGTCAGCTCACGCGATGCCCGGCATCTCGAGGTTCCCGCCGCCCGCGGTCAACCGACGGTGGGGACGTCCCGCAGCTCACGCTCCAGGCGGGCCATCTCGGCCCGCAGCCGCCGGCGCTCGGCCCGGGCGTACGGGTTGTATGCCTGCAGGTCGGCGAAGGTGGCCCAGTCGTCGCCCGCCGCTGTTTCCATCAGCGCCAGCAGATGCTCCCAGCTCGGGGCCGCGAACGGCGGCTCCCCGGCGGAGAGTCCGGCACAGGCCCGGCCCAGCCACTGGGTCAGGACCAGGGTCCTGGCCATCACCCGGTCGTGGACCGAGGGGCTCGTCCGCACCACCCGGAATCCCCGGCCGGTCCAGTACGCTTCCCAGAACCGGGTGACCGGCGGCGGCGTCCGCCGAACGGGGCAGAGGACCATCGTCTGCCCCGCCGGCTGTTCGCCCAGGCTGCTCGGTCCGAAGAGCGGATGCAGGGGCAGCGCCGCCACCCCCGCCGGCAGTTGCCGCAGTAGCCGGGCCGATACCGTCTTGACCGCGCCGGCCTCCAGGACCACCGCGCCGGGACGCAGGTGCGGCGTCACCGCCGCGAGGACGCCGGGAAGCTCTCGCACCGGCACCGCCAGCATCACCGCGTCGGCGCCGGCCGCCCCGGCCAGGGTGGTCGCACCGGCGTGGCCGGAGATCCGCTGCGGATCCCGGTCATACACCCGGACCGTGAAACCCCGCCCCAGCAGCTCCGCCAGCAGCCGGCCGAGGCGGCCGCAGCCGACGATGCCCACGCTCTCCGGATGATGGTCCATGACGCGCCTCCTCCCGCACGTTTCATCACCGCGGCGCCGGACGCGCCGCGGTCCGCGGGCACAGCCGCGGAAAATCTACGGTGTGATATTGCCACAACCCGGCCCAAACAATACAATACTGAATGAACCGCGAGGACGCCATGACCCATTACAGCCACACCCAGATCGGCACCATGATCCTGGCCGTGTTCGGCTTGGCCCTTCTGGTCATGCTCGTCATTTACCTGACCGTGCCGGCGCCGCCCCAGATGTTCGTCGCGGCCGCCATCCTCGCCCTCACGGCCTTTCTGTTCTCCCGCCTCACAGTGGAGATCCGGGACAGCCGGCTGGTGTGCTACTTCGGGCCCGGACTGATCCGGCGATCCTTCAAACTGGATGCCATCACCGGCTGCGCCAGGGTCCGCAACAGCTGGCTCGACGGCTGGGGCGTCCGGCTGACGTCCCACGGCTGGATGTTCAACATCGCCGGCCTCGACGCCGTGGAGCTGACGCTGGCCGACGGCCGCCGCTTCCGGATCGGCACCGACGAGCCCGACCGTCTCTGCACGGCCATCCGTACCGTCCAGTCGCTGAGGTTCCGCAGCAGCTGAAGTCTTTCGCCCCGTCTCGACAATCCGCCCGGGTTCCATCGCGGCGACCCCATGACACGGGCGGCCGATGATTGCCCGCGGCCGCAGCATCACTTCAGAAACCTTGCCAGCCCCGGCAAGTTGGCCTACAATGCGGCTAATCGTTTGCCGCAGGAGTCAGCGAGGGTGGAAGCTCCGAATGACCGCACGGGTCGGACTTCCGACAGCACGGACATGATCGGCCTCACCATCGGCCATTACCGGATCCTGGAACGGATCGGCGCGGGCGGGATGGGCGAAGTGTACAAGGCCGAGGACACCCAGCTCCACCGTCCGGTGGCCCTGAAATTTTTACCCCCCGAATTGACCCGGAACCCGACGGCCCGCCGGCGGCTCGTCCTGGAGGCCCGGGCGGCCTCCGCCCTGGACCACCCCAACATCTGCGGCGTGCACGAGATCGGCGAGACCGCCGACGGGCGGATGTTCATTTGTATGGTGCATTACGAGGGGGAGACGCTCAAGGACCGGATCGCCCGAGGCCCCATGTCCATCGAGGAAATCCTGTCGGTCTCCGTCCAGACCGCCCAGGGCCTGGCCTGCGCCCATCAGGCCGGCGTGGTCCACCGGGACATCAAGCCCGCCAACATCATGATCACCCACCGCGGCGACGTCAAGATCCTCGACTTCGGGCTGGCCAAGCTGTCCGGCCACTCGCAGGCCGCCGAGTCGGAAGGCACCGTGGGCACGACGGCGTACATGTCACCCGAACAGGCCCGCGGCCTGCCGGTTGACGCCCGCACCGACATCTGGTCGTTCGGCGTCGTCCTTTACGAGATGCTGACCGGCCACAACCCGTTCGCGGCTTCTTACACAAAAGCCACGCTCCACTCGATCCTCAACGAGACGCCGGCGCCCGTCACCGACGTCCGGCCCGACACGCCCCCCGAACTGATCCGGATTATCGTCGCCGCCCTGACCCGGCTGCCGGAGCAGCGCGCGCCGTCCATGGCCGGCGTGCTCGACCAGCTCATCGATTATCGGAACAGCTGCGCTGGCGTCTCGCCCGACGGACTGCACCAGACGGCGGTCCGGCTGACCCGCCGCCAGGGCTGGCAACTGGCCACGCTGCTCCTGCTCCTCGCCGCGGCGGCCGGCTACCTCGTCATCACGCGGCTGACGGCCCCGCCGGCGGCCGACCGGGGATTCGGCCGCGAGGCCGCCACCGCGCGCAAGCCGAAGATCTTCGTCGAACCCGTCAAGATCGCCGGCGCGGTGGACGACGCCCGCAACCTGAGCGACATCCTGACCTTTCTGCTGGAAGTCGACCTCTTCCAGTCCCGCTACCTTTCAGTGATCAAGGAGCCCGAGGGCGCCACCCACCGGATCCGGACGATGTACCTGGAGGGGAGCGCCTGCCGCCTGCAGGCAGCCATCCTCGACGCGGCCACGCAGGAGTATATCGCCTCGGCCCAGGTCGAATTGGCCGAACCGGCGGAACCGCAGGATCTCATCGACGCGCTCACGCCCAGGATCAAGGAAGCGCTGCGGTTCTCGCCCCAGTCCATCGCCGACGACATCGACACCGCCCTGCGGGACGTCACCACGTCGTCGCGCGACGCGCTGCGGCTGTACCTCGAGGCCGACAAGCTGTACGCCAGCGGCCGTTTTGAGGAAAGCAACGCCTGCCTGGAACGGGCCACGGCCCTTGATCCCGAGTTCGCCATGGCCTATGCCCGGATGTCGGTCAACTACGGCCACCTGCGCGAGCTGGAAAACGACCGCCGGTACATCCAGAAAGCCCTGGCGTTCAAGGCGCGGCTCACGCCGCGCGAGCGATTCAATCTCGAGCTGCTGAACTCCAAATACACCGAGGTCAACTACCTCAAGCGGGCGGACCTGGGCCGGCGGTTCGACGCGCTCTATCCCAATGACGCCGGGATCAAGCGCCTGGTGGGCGCGATCTACCGAAACGCTGAGGATTGGCCGGAGGCCGGCCGGTGGTTCGGCGGGGCGGCGGTGGCCGATCCCGCCGATCACCTGGCCGTGCTCAACCTGGCGGAGATCGACATCCGCCAGGGCCTGGCCGTCTCGGCCCGAACGCTGCTCGTGCGCAACCGCCCGCTGTTCAAAGATCCGATGCCCTACCAGGTCCGGCTGGCCTGGACCTATCTGCTGGAAAACCAGTACTCGCAGGCGCGGCAGGAATTGATTCGTTGCCTGGACCTGCCGCGCGAGAAGAGCTGGCTGCACGTCCGGCTGGCGGCTGTGGAAAACCTCTGCGGGCGGCCCGGCGACGCCGAGCGAATCCTCCGCGAACGGATCGGGCACGCCGATCCCGACCAGCGGCTGATGGGCCGCTATGTGCTGGCGGAATTCCTCATCGGTCGCGGCCGCTTCGGCGAAAGCGCCCAGGTGCTCGACGAGGGGCTGCGCGAGGCGGAATCACTCGGGGAAAACGCCATCCGCGTGGACCTGGCCCTGCTGGCCGCTTACCTGGAACTGCGGCGGGACGACGCCGCCCGGGCGTTGCGCCACGCCGAGTCCGCGGGCGCCGCGGCGCCCGCGCTCCTCGATCCCGAGTACGATGCCATGGCGCTCCACATGCAGGGGCTGGCGCTGCTGGCGCAGGGGCAGGCCGAGGCGGCCGCCGACATCGCCCGCCGGTTGCGGGCCCTGGAGACGGCGAGCGGCCTGGCGAAGCTGCGGCGCCACCACCACCACTTGTCGGCGGCCATGGCGCTGCACCGGGGCGATCCCCGCCGGGCCGCGGCCCTGATGGAGCTGGCGGTCCCGCTACTCGACTGGACCCCCGACGTCCGGTTCTTCGGCAGCCCGTCATTCTACTTCCCGCTGCTTGCCGATGCCTATCTGGCAGGCGGACGGCTGGACCTGGCCGCCGGCACATCCACCCGGTTGCGGGACATGGCCGCAAGCCGCCTGAACACCAGCGACAGTTACGCCCGCGCGCTCCTGAACCTGGGCCGGTGCGCCCGGCAGCAGGATCGTGATCAGGAGGCCCGCCAGTATTACGACGCGTTTTTGAAGATCTGGAACCACGCGGACCCCGACCGCCCGGAACTCAGGGAAGCCACCGCCGATCGCAATCCGTGACCTCGGGAATCCGGATTCAACGGCTCGGCCGGGGTGCCGCTCCGGTTTTCCGGTCATTTGGTGCAGCCGGTCCCGGCGCTTTCCCGCCCCGCAAGATCCGCTCGAACCGGCAATACCACTCCGGAATCCGGCCGATGTGCCCCGAGCTCAGGGCGGCGTCCAACGGGCAGATGGCGCATTCGAAGAGCTCGCTGCAGAACATGCAGAAGCCGCCCGGCGTCAGGCCGTTGTTCATGACCAGCTTCCGGTAGTTGACGAGGGGGCCGTCGCGTCCCGCCCAGTCGACCGCATCGAACCGGCGGACGTCGCCGAGGCGATATGCGGCGAATTCGGCGGTGTGCTCCCGGCCGCGGAAAAAATCGGCGAACAGGTGGCAGCCCCAGATGGTTCCGTCCGCCGCGAGCGCCAGCCGCGTCTCACCGGCGGGACAGCGGAAAATCCGCCGCTCGCCGCCGCCGGACGGCTGAGCCGCCCCGGGAGCTTCATCATCTTCCGGATCGGGCGGCGGCAGCAGCGGGCGCACGTCCCGCAGCGCCGCCGCCAGCGCCTCGACCTCCGCGTCGCTCCATGGCGACTGCCGGTCGTAAGCCAGGACCAGGCGGGGAACACCCAAGCTGAGCAGGAGGCGCACCGTGGCCGGCAGGTCCCGGACCGTCCCCCGGGTGACCACGCAGTTGACCGTCAGCCGGATGCCCGGACGGTCGTTCAGGGCTTCCAGCAACCGGGCCAGTGCCGCGGCGCTGCCGGCGGCGCGGTGACGGTCCTGGTTCACGCCGTCGTGGCTCAGAACCACCCGAAACCGGTGGGCGTCGAGAAAGGCCAGTTCGCGGGGCCCCAGGAGACTGCCGTTCGTGGTGATGCCGTAGGCGAGGGTCCGCTTCCCGACGCGGTTCCACGCCTCGATCCGCCGCACGGCGCGCCGGATCGCCGGGAACACCAGCGCCGGCTCCCCGCCGAAAAACGTCACCTGGCAGCGCGCTGCGGCCAGCGGCAGGAGCCGCGCGCAGGCCAGGCGGACCAGGTCATCCGCCAGATCCCGTTCCGACCGCTGCTGGTAGCAGTAGACGCAGCGGTAGTTGCACCGCTCGGTCATCATCAGGGTGAGGTGCGTCCAGCGCATCGAAGGAACCATACGCGGGGACCGAGGGCGGCGGACCGTCCCGAACATCCCGACAGCCGGCGGACATCCTCGGACGGTGCCGGCCGGTCATGCCGGCCCGTCGGCCGGATCCGTAAAAATTGTTCCGCCGGCCGTTTTCGGATCAGATGCCGGGCCGGGCCGGCGGACACGGCGACGGCCGGCTCATGTACTCCGCGCAGTCGCGCGTGTTTGAGGGTTCGGGCGAACTGAGGACGGTCTCGAGCCCGGTCACGGCGCGTTCCGCGGCATCCGCCAGTTCGCGGGGGGCGCCGGTCCGGCCGGCTGCGACACCCGCCTTGATCCATCCCACCAGATAGATCAACTTGACGCCCTCCGACCGGATTTCAGCCCCCGTTGTCGGGCTTCCCGGCGCCAGGGGCGTCAGCATCCGCCGCAGGATGTCCAGCGCCCGCCGGGCGTCCGTTACCCCGTCGGCCGCCGGCGCCGCTGCCAGCAGGGCCTGGATCTGATCCAGCCAGACGTGGACATTGGGATACGTGGTCTCTCCGTCCATCCAGACACCTCCAAGTCAAATTATCCGATCGGCGCACGCCGCGGCCTGCGCTGCGAAGGCGGGGTCTTTTCCGCCGTCGTTGGCCGATCCGGCATGCCTGCGTTGAAACGTGTGGTATTAATAACACAGGATCACACGCTGACGCCAACGCTTTCACCGCCGACGCCCGCCCCAGGACGTCACGAGGATGACCGACCATGCACATGGACGCCGCCGACCTCAACCTGGACGCCGTGCTGGTGCATGTGCCCCGGCTGCTTGTCCGCGACCCGGTGCTGGGCCGGCACGCCCGGGTCAATTTCCCGGCCGCCGGTTTGGTGGCCCTGGCCGGGGAACTGGAGCGGCGGGGCCGGCGCTGCCGGATCGTTCACCTGGGCGCGGAAAAACTGCTGGATCCGCGTTTCCTGCTGGCGGACTACGTTGGCGAATCCAGCGCCTCCCTCACGGCCTTTTCTCTCCACTGGCACGCTCAAACTCACGACACCCTGAACGCCGCCCGGCAGCTCAAGGCGGCCCGGCCGCACGTGCGGGTGGCGCTCGGCGGGTACACCGCCGGCCACTTTGCCGGCGAGATTCTCGTGCGGTACCCGTTCATCGACGCCGTGGTGCGGGGCGAGGGGGAGCGGCCGCTGGCGGCGCTCGCCGACGCCGTCGGGAGCGGACGGCCCGATTTGTCCGACATTCCCAACCTGAGCTGGCGCGACGCCGGCGGCGCCGTCCGGCACAACCCCGTCGGCTACTGCGCGGCGCCCGCCGAACTGGATGCGGCGGATTTCGCCGCCCTGCGGTTCTACCGCCACCCCGAAACCGTCTTCCGGCTCCAGTGGATCGTGCCGTGGGAGGGACCGGTGCGGCTGCTGCAACGGTTGGGCCGCGGCCAGCGGGACGCGGCGGTGCATGGTGTGTTCGCCGGACGTGGGTGCCCGGGCCGCTGCACCTGGTGCGGCGGCAGCGGCTTCGGCACCGGTCGCTTCACCGGGCGGGCTGCAATCGCCCGGCGCGACCCCGAGCGGACGGCCGAATCGGTGGCGCGGCTCCGGACCGACTGGGGAATCGAGCGGTTCTACTTCTGCTTCGATCCGGACCCCGGCGACGAGGCGCCCACCGCCGCCCTCATCGCGGCGCTGGGCCGGTTGCGGCCGGTCGTGCGGGCGGACTTCGAATTTTTCGGGCTGCCCTCGCCCGAGTTGTGCCGCCTGTTCCGGCTGGCGCTGCACCACGCCTCGACGGTGATCCTGTCGCCGGAAACCGCGGACGAGACACTGCGCCGGCGGCACCGGGCGTACCCCTTCACCAACACCGATTTCGAGGAACGGCTGGACCTGCTGAACCGGCTCCGCGCGCCCACGGTGCTGTACTTCACGCTGGGGCTGCCCGGTGAAACGGCGGCCGGGGTGCGCGCCACCCGCGACTACATCCGCCGGCTGCACCGGCAATTCGCCTGCGTCCGGAGCGTCCACGTGTTTCCCGTCGAGATGGAGCCGGGCGCGCCCTGGTTCGAGGCGCCGGAGCGGTACGGCGTGCGCCTGCGCCGGCGAAGTATCGGCGATTTCGCCGCCGCCTCAGCCGCCGCGACGCCGTCGCTCGGTTACGACACCGCAACGCTGTCCGAGGCGGAGATCCTGCGGCTGCACCGGCGGTTGTTCGCGCCGGGCGGGCGCTGGCTGCCGCCCGTCGCCGGAATCCTGCGCGGGCTGCTCCGGCTGGTCACGGCCGGCGCGGGCGGAACCCCGATCCGCTGGCTGCGCCGCCACGCCCCGTCGACGGGCGGCGGAAACTGACGCGTCCCCGCCGTCCCGGCAGCCCGCCACCCCTATCCCCGGGGTGGCGGTGGCGGGAGGCGGTCCGACCGGGTGGGAGGCCCCGCGTCCACTCCCATCCGCTGCAGCATCCGCCGGGCGTTGTCGTTGCCGGGATTCAATTCCAACGACTTGCGATAGTTGACGATCGCCGCCTCCCGCTGCCCGGTGCTCATCAAGGCTTCGCCCAGGCTGTCGTAGGCATTCCAGGAGTCCGGAAACGCCGTAACGTTCATTTCGAACACGGCGACCGCCGCGTCGCTTTTACCTTGGCCGAGCAACTGGTATCCCAGGGTGTTGAAACGCGCCTCCTCGATGAAATACGTGTGCCGGACATCCGAGCGCATTGCGACAAAACGCGCGCGGGCGGCTTCGATGCCGTTCCGCTCCAGTTCCTCCTGGATCGCCGCGGCGGCCGACGGCTTGATCTGGGACCAGAAAGCTTGGAGGTTGCGCTGGTGGAAAGCCGCAATCCGGGAATCGTCATGGCCGAGCGCCTTGAGGTAATCGAGATCGGCGGGTACGGGACACCTTGCCTGGACTTCCTGGAACGAGAGACCCGCCGCGTCCGCATCGTGAAGCACCTGCCAGTGAAGAATGATGTAGTCCCGCCAGAGCGCCAGCTTGGCCGGGGTCCAGAGGCTCTTGTGGCCGGGGATGACCTGCCGGACCGAGCCGTCCAGACAGTCGTTCAGCACCTCGATCCAGCGGGGCACGTCAAGAACCGCCTGTCCGGCAAACAGGGGGAGCCACCCTTCGTCCAGGAACACGTCACCCGTCAGCAGCAGGCCCTCCTCAGGTACCTGGATAAAAATGTCGGTGCCTGAGTGCGCCCGGCCGAAGAAGACCAGCCGGAGGGTGAGATCGCCGAGGTCCAGGGTGAGGCGGTTGTTAAACGTCAGCCGGGGGGGCGTCGCCACGTATCCGGCCTGAAAGCCGTCCACCACCTGCTGCATCCGGGTGATCCGGCGCTTGAGCTCCGCCGCCGCCTCCGACTCTTTGTCCTGACGGGCCAATTCCGCCTGGGCCACCTCGATGTTCCGGTTCAACTCCGTGATTTGACGCGCCACGTTGACGCCGCTCTGCCGGATGGGCTCCACGCACCCCTCGTACCCGACGATGAGCGCATCGGCGAACTCCTGGTTTCCCTGGACATGGTCCCAATGATGATGGGTGTTGATGACCCAGGCGATGTCGTCCCGGCCCAACTCGCGCCGGACCGCCTGCCGGGCCTGGGCGGCGGAGCGCGGCGATCCGGTGGTGTCCACGAGAACCAGGCCCCGCTGCGACACCAGAACCACCAGGTTGTTCCGCATGTCGGATCCTTCGGTCAGTACCAGCACGCGCGGGCTGAGGCGCTGCACCTGGAACGGCGTCGCGGCCGGCTCCGCCGCTGCGGCCGGCGCCGCGGCAAGCGCCATCCAGATCAATGCCAGCGGGATTCGCCATCTGTTCATGTCGACACCTCCTTCACTGCCCCGTCGGCAGGACCTTCGCCCGCAACTCCCCGATGAAGCCCGCGTCCATCCACCAGATCGCCGGCTGGCCGTTGAGCGGCGCCGTGCGAAGCGACATCAGGTAGCGGTAGCTCAGCCGCGCCGGCAACTCCTCGCCGGACGGGAAGCGCGCGCTCATGAAAAAGAAGAAACGGCCGTCCGGGGAGACGTACGGCGAGAACTCCAGGGGACTGGATGTGTTGATCTCCGGCCCAAGCGGCACCGGCCCGTGCCAGCGGTCCTCCCCGTCGCGGAAGGTGATGAAGTAATCGGTGCCGCCACGGCACTCAGGCCGGCCCACCGCGGGAACGATGATGTAGCTCTCGTCGGGAGCCACGTAGGCGTTGTACCGGTTGGTGCCCGTGTTCACGGCCTCCGGCAGCTTTTCCGGCGTCTCGTAGCGGCCGTCCCGCCACCGGGCGCGGTAAATGAAATGGATCCGGCTCCCCTTCTCCGCCCGGGTGAAATAGAGGGTGCCGTCACGCGTCACCGACGGGAAATATTCCTGCCCGTCGGTGTTCACCGGCTGGCCCAGGTTGTATGGCTCGCTCCAGCTCTTGCCCATACGGTCCATGACCCAGATATCCTGTTCGCCCGCCGCCCTGCCGGTGGCCGGGTCGGGACGGCCGGACAGGAAGAAAAACCGCTTGCCGTCGGGCGAGATGCACGGCTCCAGGTTCACGTACGCCGGGTCTTCCATGTGGGGTGCCACGGCCGGTTCGGTCCACCGACCGTCCACGAGCCGGGAGACCAGGATCGTGGCCAGATCGTAGTTGGCCGCGTACAGTGAGAAATAGATCTCATTTCCGTCGGGCGTCATGGCCACGTCACGAGCCATCAGCCCCGCCGAGACGATACCCGGAGCAAACAGCACCGGTGTGCGCCCGGGCGGCGCCTGGCCCAGCCACGGTCCGGCGAGCGCCGGCCTGCTGAATCCCTTAGTCCCGGCAGCCAGCATCAGAACTGCCGCCAGTGCGGCGACAAACGCTCCGCCGGCGCGGGTCGCTCGAAATCCCTTCGCATGGTTGGTCTTTCCCTTGTGCGGCATCTGTCATCACCTTGACGACGGTGTATCCGATGCTTCCCGCCTATCGGACCCGAATGGGTTGCCCCCGTGGGGCGGCCCGGGTAATCGCCAAATTCAGGCCCGCACGGCGTACACGATCTCTGAGCCAATTGTACGGCTGGACTTGCCTCAAGTTGCAACAGCCGGACAATCGAACGACCCCCGGGCGAAGCGGGTGACCAGTTGCATCGCTGCCCGCATTCTGTCAGACTAGCCGCATGCTGAATGTATCCCCATCCATTGAAAGGTGCGCGCCGGGCATGGTGGCCCTGCTGGGTCTGCCGCTGGACGAGCACTCGTCGTACCGGCGCGGGGCCGCGGCCGCGCCGCCGCGGATCCGGGCGGCCCTGGCCTGCGATTCCACGAACCTGAGCACGGAGGACGGGCGTGATCTCGGAGCGGAGCCGCGGCTGGCGGACCTCGGCGACCTCGATCTCGCCGGCGGCGGCGCGGCGGCGTTGGCGGCGATCACCGCCGCGACGGCGGGCGCGCTGGGCCGCGGCGCCCGCGTGCTGGCTTTGGGCGGCGACCACGCGGTCTCCCTGCCCGTGCTGCGCGCCTACGGCCCGCGCTTCCCCGGGTTGACCGTGGTCCAGCTCGACGCCCATCCCGACCTGTACGACAGTTTCGACGGCAACCGCCTGTCACACGCCTGCACCTTCGCCCGGGTGCTGGAGGAGGGACTGGCGGCGCGGCTGGTCCAGGTGGGCGTGCGCACCCGCACCCCCCACCTCCGCGATCAGGCGCGGCGCCTCGGCGTCGAGTCGCTGGACATGGCCGACTGGACCCCCGGCACGGTCCCGGCGATGAGCGGCCCCGTCTACCTGAGTCTGGATTTGGATGTTCTGGACCCGGCGTTCGCACCCGGCGTGGCCCATCCCGAACCCGGGGGCTGCAGCACGCGCGAGCTGCTGACGTTGATCCGGAACCTGCCGGGCCCCCTGGTGGGGGCCGATATCGTCGAATACCTGCCGGCCCACGACGCCGGAGACGCCACCGCCCGGGTCGCCGCCAAGCTGGTCAAGGAACTGGTTGCCCGGCTCCTGGACGTCGACTGACCGGCGGACGTTCCGCACCGCCACCTTTCAAAGGAGTCAACGAACCATGTCATTCCGACGCATCGTGTCGCTCGTGATCACCTTGTCGTTCCTGGTGATGGCCTACACCGGGATCATGCTGTTCCTCAGCCCCCATGGCCGCGTGGCCAATTGGGCCAACTGGACGCTGTGGGGCCTCGGCAAGGAGGAATACTCCGCCATCCACATCAATTTCATGGTGCTGTTCTTGCTGGCCTCGATCCTGCACATCTGGTTGAACTGGGCGCCGCTGCTTTCATACCTGCGCAACGCCGCCCGTCGTCTGGTGGTGGTCACGCCCGAGTTCCTCGCCGCCCTGGGCCTGACCATCCTGGTCTTCGCCGGCACGCTCCTGGCCTGGCCGCCCTTCCGAAACCTCGTGGCGTTCAACGACACTGTCAAAAATTCCTGGATCCGCACCTATGGCGAGCCGCCGTACGGACACGCCGAGCTGTCCACCCTGAGCCAGTTCGCCCGCTACCTGAACCTGGCGCCCGACGACGCTTTGGCGCGCCTCCGCGCCGGCGGCCTCCATGTCGATGACGTCGGCCAGACCATCGACGCCATCGCCAGGCGCAACGGCCTGCCGCCCCAGCGCGTCTATGATGTGCTCCGGCCGGACGCCTCAGCCGGTCCCGCCAGCCAGTCCCCGGACAATCTGCCGCCGCCCGGATCCGGAGGCGGGCTGGGCCGCAAGACGCTGGCCGACCTGGAGCGCGACGGGCTGATCCGGCTGCCGGTCGCCCTGGAGCGGCTCAAGGCCCGCGGCGTCGCGGCCGGCGCCGATTCGACCCTCAAGGAAGTGGCCAACGAGCTCGGCGTCTCGCCCCACGACCTGCTGAGCGAGCTGCAGTGAGGCCGACGGGCGGCGCGTGCGGGTCATCCTGTGTGGCAGCCAAACGTCGAAAAACGTGACGGACGTCACCGGATCCCATTGATGGTGTTGCAACCAGTGACGGTTCCGGTCCGTATGAAGATTGAATCCGCGATGAGGAGCGACTTGCGTGCGCCTGATTCGATTGCCTAGCGCCCGGTTCTGCCGGTCCGCCGTTCGGTTCGTCTGCATGGCGGCCGCGCTGGCCCTGGCCGCGCCCGCCACCGCCGCCGACGACTCCGTCCGGCCGGTCAAATACAAGCCCTGGCACCCGGCCCCGGGGGACACGTCGGCCAGCGCGGCGTCCCCCTGGACGCCCGATCCCGCCGACCTCCCCGCTCTGCTGGCGCCTTTGGGAACGCCCGCCGATTTTTCCGGCGACGCCCGGTGGCGGCTCAGCGACCTGATCGACTACGCCTTGCGCCACAATCCCCGCACCCGGGCCGCCTGGCACGGCGCCCGGGCGGCGGCGGCGGCCAAGGCGAGCCGTGGCGGCGCCTACCTCCCCACCGTCGACCTGGACGGCATCGGCCAGGTGGGCTACGGCTCCCGCTCCTCGAAGTACGAGGAGTGGCAGGGCGCCCTGGGACCGTCCATCGCGGTCAACTACCTCCTGTACGATTCCGGCGGACGGGCGGCGGATCTGGAGGAGGCCCGCCAGGCGCTGCGGGCCGCCAACTGGACGCACCGCGCCGTCCTCGAGGACGTCGTGCTTCTGGTGCTGGAGGCGTACTACCTCCATCACGGCGTCAAGACCCTCGTCGCGGCGGAGGAGACGGCGGTGCGCGAGGCGCAGGCGGTGCTTGAATCCGCCACGGAACGCCACCGCGCCGGTGTGGCCACCATCGCCGACGTGCTTCAGGCGCGCTCCGCCCTGGCCCAGGCCCGGCTGGCCCTGCAGACCGCCACCGGCGACCTGCGCACGCTGGAAGGCGCGCTGGCCGCGGCCGTGGGACTGCCGGCCAACACGGCGATCCGCCTGGCCGACTTCCAGCCGGAGATCCCGCCCGACGCGGCCGCCGGCGAAGTGGACCGCCTCATCGAAACCGCCCGGCGCCTCCGTCCCGATCTGGCCGCCGCCCAGGCGGAAGCACTCGGCGCCGAGGCCCGCGTGCGCAGCGTGCAGGCCGCCGGCGGCGTAACCGTGGCCGCCACCGCCGGCGCCGGTGCCCTGTACAACACCGGCTGGGACACGCTGCTGGACAACTACTCCGTGGGCCTCACGCTCCGGTTCCCCGTCTTCACCGGCTACACGCACACCAACAACGTCATCCAGGCGCGCGAGCAGTCGGCGGCGGCCCGGGAGCGCGTCCACAGTCTGGCCCAGGCGGTAACGTACGAAGTGTGGCGCAGCTACTACGCCCTGCAGACCGCCGGCGAGAAGATCCTCACCACCGGGGAGCTGCTGGGCAGCGCCACGCAGTCGTACGACGTGGCGCTGAACCGCTACCGCGCCGGCGTGGGCGACATCCTGGACCTGCTGTCCGCCCAGCGCACCCTGGAAGCCGCCCGCTCGGAACAGACCCGCGCCCGGACCGAGTGGCTGCTGGCCATGGCCCGGTTGGGCCGCAACACCGGCCAACTGCTCGACGCCGGCCCCGCCGCCGCCATCGCGCCCGCCGCGCCGCCCGATCCACCCCGATCCCCCGAAGGACAACCATGACACGCATCGCCCGCACCCGCCTGCTGACCTCCCTGCGCACGGCCGGCCCTGCCGTCCTGCTTGCCGGGATCATCGCCGCCGGCGCCGGCTGCACCGGCAAGTCCGCCGACAACGGTCCGCGGACCGCGCCGTCCGTGGCCGTCACCACCGCGCCGGTGGTTCAAAAACCGATGCCGGTGCAGTTCAAAGCCATCGGCACCGTCGAGGCGTACTCCACCGTCGCGGTGAAGACCCAGGTCAGCGGTCCCATCCTCAGCGTCCACTTCAGCGAGGGCCAGGATGTCCGCCGCGGCCAGACTCTGTTCACCATCGATCCGGCCCCTTTCGAGGCGGCGGCGCGGCGCGCCGAGGCGGCGCTGGCGCGTTCCCAGGCCAACCTGGAGCGCGACCGCGCCCTGTGGCGCAACGCCGAGGCCGACGTGCAGCGCTACGCCGAGCTGGTGGCCAAAGACTACGTCACCCGCCAGCAGTACGACACGGTCAAGGCCAACGCCGAAGCGCTGCAGGCGACCTTGCAGGCGGATGAAGCGTCGATACGGGCCGACGAGGCCGAGCTGCAGAACGCCCGGCTGAACCTCGGCTACTGCACCGTCACCGCGCCCGCCGGCGGGCGGACGGGCGAGTTGCTCGTCCACGCCGGCAACATGGCCCGGCTCAATGACACCACGCTCGTCCAGATCTACCAGATCCGGCCCATCTACGTGGACTTCACCGTGCCCGAGCAGGTTCTGCCCCGCCTCCGCGACCACCTTCGCCGCGGCCGCCTCGAAATCGCCGCCACCATCCCCGACAGCGACGCCCCGGCCGAGCGCGGCGCCGTCACCTTCCTGGACAGCACCGTCGCCGCCGGCACGGGCACCATCCACCTGAAGGCCACCTGCGACAACGCCGCCGGCGGACTGTGGCCCGGCCTGTTCGTCGACGTGCTCGTGGTGCTCGACACCGAGCCGCAGGCGCTGGTGGTGCCCGCCCAGGCGGTGATCCCCAGCCAGGAGGGCTCGCTGGTCTATGTCGTGGCGGAGGGCCACACCGCGGCGGTGCGCAAGGTCACCGTCAACCGGATCATGGACGGCGAAGCGGTCATCAGCGACGGCCTGCGCCCCGACGACACCATCATCGTCGACGGCCAGATGCGCCTGACCCCCGGCGCCCGGATCACCGTCCGTCCGAAGGTGGAGCCCGAGGTCATCCGCCCATGAACATTCCGGCCCTGTTCATCCGCCGGCCGGTCACCACGGTCCTGGTGATGCTGGGGATCATCCTCTTCGGCGTGATGGCGTACATCACCCTGCCGGTCAACGACCTGCCCAACGTCGATTTTCCCACCATCACCGTCTCGGCCAGCCTGCCCGGCGCCAGCCCCGAGACGATGGCCTCGACGGTGGCCCTGCCGCTGGAGCGGCAGTTCTCCACCATCGCCGGCATCGACAACATGACCTCGTCGAGCGGTATCGGCTCCACGCAGATCACCCTCCAGTTCGCGCTGGCGCGGGACCTCGATGCCGCCGCCCAGGACGTGCAGGCGGCCATCGCCCAGGCGCAGCGCCAACTGCCCCGGGACATGCCCACGCCGCCGTCCTACCGGAAGGTCAACCCGGCCGATTCGCCGATCCTCATGCTCGCCATGAAGTCAGACACGCTGCCGCTGTCCACCCTCAACGAATACGCCGCCACCACTTTGGGCGAGCGGATTTCCATGGTCAACGGCGTGGCCCAGGTGATGGTCTACGGCTCCCAGAAGTACGCCGTCCGGGTCCGGCTCGATCCGGACCGGCTCACCAGCCGGAACATCGGCATCAACGAGGTGGCCGACGCCATCCGCAGCGGCAACGTCAACCTGCCCAGCGGCGTGCTCTACGGCACGCACCGCGCCTACACCGTGGAGTCGGACGGGCAGCTGCTCGAGGCGGCCGCCTATGGTGACCTCATCGTCACCTACCGGGAAGGGGCTCCGGTGTACCTGCGGGACCTCGGCGAGGCGGTCGACAGCGTCGAGAACGACAAGGTCGCCGCCTGGCACGTGACCCGGGAGGGCGCCAAGCGATCGGTCATCCTGGCCATCCAGCGCCAGCCCGGCACCAACACCGTCGCCATCGTCCAGGACATCCGGGACATCCTGCCCGTGTTCCAGAAACAGCTCCCCGCGTCGGTGGAGCTCAGCGTCATCTTCGACCGATCGCAGTCGATCCGCGAGTCGGTCAACGACGTCAAGTTCACCCTGGTGCTCACGCTCTGTCTGGTCATCCTGGTGATTTTCCTGTTTCTGCGAAACGTTTCCGCCACGATCATCCCCAGCCTGGCGCTGCCGTTCTCCATCGTGGGCACGTTCGCCGTGATGTACCTGGCCGATTTTTCGGTGAACAACCTCTCGCTCATGGCGCTGACCCTGTCGGTGGGATTCGTCGTGGACGATGCCATCGTCATGCTGGAGAACATTGTCCGCCACATCGAGATGGGCAAGCCGCCGATGCAGGCCGCCATCGACGGCTCGAAGGAGATCAGCTTCACCATCGTCTCCATGACCATCTCGCTGGCCGCCGTCTTCATCCCGGTGCTCTTCATGAGCGGCATCCTGGGCCGGCTGTTTCACGAGTTCGCCGTGACCATCGCGGCGGCGATTCTGATCTCCGGCGTCGTGTCCCTCACCCTGACGCCGATGCTGGCCTCGCGTTTCCTGCGTCCGCCCGGTGAAGTGCGCCACGGCGCCCTCTACCGGGCCTCCGAGAAGGTGTTCGACGCGATGCTGCGTGTGTACGACACCACGCTCCGATTCGCCATCCGCCACAAGCTGGCCACGCTGCTGCTGTCCTTCGTGATCCTCGGCGTCACCGCCTGGCTCTTCAACGTCGTGCCCAAGGGCTTCATCCCCACCGAGGACACCGGCCAGGTCCGCGGCTTCACCGAGGCGATCCAGGGCATTTCCTTCGAGTCGATGGTCCGCCACCAGCGGGAGGTCACGGAGATCATCCGCCAGGATCCGGACGTCGAGGGGATGATGTCCAGCTGCGGCGCCCGCGGCGCGTCCGGCCTCAATGCCGGCAACGTGTTCCTGCGCCTCAAGCCGCGCCACGAGCGCACCAGCACCGCCGACGAGATCATCAACCGGCTGCGCCCGAAGCTCGCCCAGATCCCCGGCATCCAGGTCTACCTCCAGAATCCGCCCACTATCACCATCGGCGGCCAGCAGACCCGGGCGCTCTACCAGTATTCCATCCAGAGCACCGATACCGCCGAGCTGTATCAATACGCCCCCCTGCTCGAAGCCCGGCTGCGCGCCATGCCGGAGCTGCTCGACGTCAACAGCAACCTGTTCATCAAGAATCCCGAGGTGCGGGTGGACCTGCTCCGCGAGAAGGCCACCGCGCTCGGCGTGACCGCCTACCAGGTCGAGGATGTCCTCTACACCGCCTTCGGCACGCGCCAGATCTCCACGATGTTCGCGCCCGACAACCAGTACTACGTGGTGATGGAGCTGCTGCCGCGGCTGCAGCGGGAGCCGAACGACCTGTCCAACCTGTACATCAAATCCAGCGGCGGCCGGATGGTCCCGTTGGATGCCGTGGCCCGGATCCGCCCGGCGGTGGGTCCGCTGTCGGTGAACCACCTGGGGCAGCTCCCCGCCGCGACCGTCTCCTTCAACCTGCAGCCGGGCGTGTCGCTGGGCGAGGCGCTCACGCGCATCGAAGGCGTCGCCGACGACCTGCTGCCGCCCACGGTGACCCGGAGCTTCCAGGGCACTGCCCAGGCTTTCCAGGCGTCGCTGAAGGGCATGGGCCTGCTCCTGCTCATGGCCGTGGTGGTCATCTACATCGTTCTGGGGATCCTGTACGAGAGCTTCATCCACCCGGTGACCATCCTGTCGGGCCTGCCATCGGCCGGCCTCGGGGCCCTGATCACCCTGCTGCTGTTCCGGGTGGACCTGAACATCTTCGCCTTCGTGGGGATCATCATGCTGGTGGGCATCGTCAAGAAGAATGCCATCATGATGATCGACTTCGCGCTGGACGCGGAGCGCGCGAAACAGGTGCCGCCGGCCGAGGCCATCTATCAGGCCTGCCTCATCCGCTTCCGCCCCATCATGATGACCACCATGGCGGCGTTCTTCGGCACGCTCCCCATCGCCGTGGGGTTCGGCGCCGGCGGCGAGTCGCGCCAGCCGCTGGGGCTGGCGGTGGTGGGGGGGCTGGTGGTGTCGCAGGTGATCACGCTGTACCTGACACCCGTGGTCTACATCTACCTGGACCGGATGCAGCGTCGCGCGCGCCGGCAGCAATAGGGGAATGGCGCCGCGTCGGCGGCGCCGAAGTCAGACGGCGGAACGGGATCGGCCTCAGTTGGCCAGCCCCAGCCGGCTCATCAGGTTCTCGCGGAAATTGCGGCTCAGTGTCAGCTCGGTCCCGTCTTCCAGCAGCACCTTGTAGTCGCCGTGAAAGAACGGCTGCAGCTCCCGGATCCGGTTCAGGTTGATCATGGTGGACCGGTGGATCCGGGCGAAGCGGACGGGATCCAGCTGCTCCTCGAGCCGCGCCATCGTCTCCCGGATGATGTGGGTTTTCGATCCGGCATGCATGCAGATGTAGTTGCCCGCCGACTCCAGCCAGTCCACTTCCGCGACGGGCACCAGCAGGACACGGCCGTCGGTGCGCACGGCGACCCGCTGCAGGTAGCTGCGGCGTCGCTGCATGTTCTGCACCAGCTCCGCCAGCTGTTCCGGCAGGCCGTTGTCCGCGCGGCTGCCGCAGCGGCGGCGCGCCCGGTTCAGCGCCTCGTGCAGGCGGTCCTGGTCGAACGGCTTCAGGAGGTAGTCCACCGCGTGGACGTCGAACGCCTGGAGCGCGTACGCCTCATGCGCCGTCACGAACACCACCGGCGGCATCCGGTCGGCGCCCACGGCATCGATGACCGCCAGGCCGTCCATGCCGGGCATCTGCACGTCGAGCAGGACCAGGTCCGGCGCCTGCTCCCGGATGGCCGCGACGGCGTCGGGTCCGTTGGCGCATTCGCCCACCACGTCCACCCGGGCCTCGCCCTGCAACAGCCGGCGGACGCGCTTGCGCGCCAGCGCCTCGTCGTCGACGATGAGGACACGCAGGTCGGTCGCCTCAACGCTGCCGCCCGGCGCTTCGAGAATCGGTGAAACGCTCATGGTCACTTCCCCCGGTCAGGATGTCTTCCTATATATACGTGGCGCGAAGCGAAATGTTGCCGGGCGGATCAGATCTCGGGCAGCACTTCGGACAGGCCGTCCTTCTTGGCGCCGAAGTGGGAGAACATGATCCGGGCCGCCTCGGTGGCGGTTTCCTCGATGGAGCGGAAGGTCACATCGACGATGGGCCAGCCGTGCCGGCGGTAGAGGCGGAGGCCGTAGGCGACCTCGTCGTCGATGAGGAGGGGGTCGGTGTACACGTCCAGGGCGCCGGCGCGCTGGTGGCGGGCCCGTTCCTGCCGGATGAGCTGGAGCCGGTCGGGGTTGATGGTCAGGGCGACCACCCGGCGTGGGTCCACGTGGCAGAGCTCCTCGGGCAGCGGCTGGTCGAGCACCACCGGCACGTTGGCGGCCTTCCAGCCGCGGTAGGCCAGGTAGATGCTCACGGGGGTCTTGGACGTGCGCGACACGCCCAGGAGCACGATCTCGGCCTGGTCCAGCGTGGCCAGCCCGACGCCGTCATCGTGCTTGATGGTGTAGTCCACCGCCTCGATCCGCTTGAAGTATGCCTGGTCGAGCTGGTGGAAGAGGCCCGGCTGGGCCAGCGGCGATATTTCCAGAATGTCGGAAAAGCGCGTCAGCACGGGACCCAGGATGTCCACCGTGGGCACGCCCTTGAGCCGGCCCAGTTCGTAGATCCGCTGGCGGAACTCCGCCGCCACCATCGTGTAGACGACCACGCCCCTCGCCTGGTCGGCCCGGTCGAGGATCGCCTCGATCTGCTCGAACGTGCGCACGTGGGGGAGCGTGACCACCTCGACCTGGCTGGTGTTGAACTGGGACAGCGCCGCCTGGACCACCGTGTGGCACGTCCGGCCGGTGGCGTCGGAGACGATAAAGATGCGCAGCATGTCGCCGGGACCGGGATTCATCCTGGCCCGATTCTAGGCGAAGCGGCCTCTCTTGTCAAACCGCGGCGGCGGCGCGGCGGCGGAACATGATGGGGATGCCGTCGGCGGACGGCAGGCCGATCTGAACCAGCTGCCAGTCCGGGTCGTGCTCGCGGACCACCCGGCGGATCATTTCGATCCGGTCCTCCCCCTCGGCCGCGGGGTCCGGATCCCGCCAGGACACGATCTCCACCCGGTAGACCATGCGCCGCTTCCGGCCGTTGATGGTCACCTCGATGTCGATGTTCTGCTCCGCCTCGAGCGTCGGGATCTGCAGCGTGATTTCCCGTGTGATCATGATGGACCAATCCCTCCGGAAATCGGATGTCATTCGTATCGCAACGCCTCAACCGGGCGGGACCAGGCCGCCCGCAGGGCCTGGCCGCTCACCGTGGCCACGGCCACGGCCAGCACCAGCGCGCCCGAAAGGGCGAACACCGGCCAGCTCATATCGATGCGATAGGCGTACCCCGCGAGCCAATGCCGGCTCAGCCACCAGGCCAGCGGCCAGGCAATCAGGTTCGCCACCAGCACCCATTTGACCTGGTCCCGCACCAGGAGCAGGACGAGCCCGGCGGTGGACGCTCCCAGCACCTTGCGCACCCCGATCTCCTTGGTGCGGCGTTCGGCCATGAATGCGGCCAGGCCCAGCAACCCCAGGGAGGCGACCAGGACGGCCAGCCCGGTGAAGTAGGCGAAGAGCAACTGGATCCGCTCCTCGGTCTGGTACCAGGCGGCGATGGACTCGTCCACGAAATCCGACCGGAACCTCTCCCCGTGCACGAAAACCCTCCACTGCTTCTGCAGGAACGCCATCAACTCGGGAATGTCGTCGGTGCGGTAGCGGACGCAGACAAAGAAACCCTGGCCACACTGGATGACCTTGGGTCCGATGGGCTCGTGGAGCGACGCCCCGTGATAGTCCTTCACCACCCCGATGATCCGACCGCGCCGGCCCCGGTAGCTGAGCCACTTGCCCACGGGATCGGCCAGACCCATGGCCCGGACGGCCGTTTCGTTGACCACCCAGTTCTGGTCATCGTTGGCGAAATCCCGTGAGTAGAACCGTCCCTGAATCATCTGGAGCCGGAAGACCGCGGCGTAATCGTAATCACCGAGATCCGCCGCCAGCTTGACCTCCTGGTCGGGATTCCGCCCTTCCCAGTCCACCTCGGTGGTCCCCCAGAATCCCGTGGCCGGGGGCATCCCCTGGCAGACACTGGTGATGCCGGGGTACTGCAGCAGGGCGTGCCGGGCTGCTTCCCAGTTCCGCTCGAAGCCGCCCCAGCCGGGGAACGTTACCACCCGGCGGGAGTCGTAGCCGAGGTCCTTCTGTTTCATGTAGCGGAGCTGGCTGAAGATGACCGCGGTCACGATCAGCAGGGTGATGGTGAAGACGAACTGGAAGGTCACCAGCAGCTTGCGCAGGCCGCCACCCCGCCGCTCGCCCCATCCTCTCCCCGCCCGGATCACCTGGACCGGCGGGAAGGCCGACAGGAACAACGCCGGGTAGCTTCCCGCCAGCACGCCGGTGAGGGCGGCGATGCCCGCCAGTCCCAGCCAGATCGCCGCGTCCCCCGATCCGAGAACCGTCAGCTGTTTGCCGGTCAGCTCGTTGAACGCGGGGAGGAGCAGCTCCATGAGCGCCACGGCCAGGCCCAGGGCGATCAGTGTCAGCAGCCCCGTTTCGCCCAGAAACTGGCGAAACAGATCCGGCCGGCCGGCGCCCACCACCTTGCGCACCGCCACTTCCTTGGCTCGCACGGCGTGCCGGGCGGTGGACAGGTTCATGAAATTGACGCAGGCCAGCAGCAGGACCCCCGCGGCGGTCAGCAGGAAGACGACCACGTGGGCGATGTTCCCCTTGGCGGGATACTTCACCATCCAGGTGTTGATGTCGGTGGAACCGAGATGGACATCGGTCAGGGGCTGCAGGTGAACCCGCCCCTGGGCCTTGGGCAGATGGCTGCGGATGAGCCGGGCCGTCTTCTCCCGGACCGTCTTCAGGCGGGCGCCGGGACGCAGCAGGAGGTAGGTGGCGAACTGGGTGTAATCCCAGGCGTCCAACTGCGACTCCCGCCAGGCGGCCATGTTCACCGCCGGGAAGGCATAGTCGAAACAGAGGTGCGACTGGGCGGGGATGTCGCGAATCACCCCGGTGACGGTCATGTCCGTATCGGAAATGCTCATCACCCGCCCCATCGGGTTCTCCTGCCCGAACGCCTTGCGAGCCAGGCTTTGTGTGATCACGATGGAATGGCGGTTCTGCAAGGCGGTTTTGGGATCACCCTGAATGAAGGGAAATGAGAAAATCGTGAAGAAGGAAGGATCCGCCGCCGCCAGCCGCTCGTCCATGAAGTAACGGTCGCCGATCCGCAGCTGCCAGCCCGACCAGCCGGCCTGCACCCGGACGAAGTCCTCCACCTCCGGCAGCTCCGCCTTCAGGGCAGCCCCGAGCGGCGCCGGCGACCCCGCCTGGTGGGCGACCACCCCGCCCGACAGGTCCTCGACGGTGACCCGGCAGATTCGGTCCGCCCGGGCGTGGAACCGGTCGTAGCGCCACTCGTCCCACACCCAGAGCAGGATCAGCCCCACGGTGGCCATGCCCACGGCCAGCCCGGCGACGTTGAGCGCGGAGTAGAACTTGTGCCGGGCGATCATCCGCCAGGCGGTTTTCAGATAGTTGCCGTTCATCATTTCCTGCCCCTCACACAAAAACATCAATTCCCGTTCTGGCGCCAGTACCGGCGAGTCACTGCCAGCGTAGGCTGTCCACCGGATTGGCCAGAGCCGAACGGACGGCCTGGGCACTCACCGTCAGGCCGGCGATGACGACAGCCAGGACGGCCGCCGCCGCAAACGGCTGCACGTCCAACTCCACACGGTAGGCGTACGCCTCCAGCCAGCGGCTCGTGACAAACCAGGCCACCGGCCAGGCCAGGACGTTAGCCAGCAGCACCCAGCCCAGCAACTCGCGGGACAGGAGCAGCACGATACCGCCCGGCGTGGCGCCCAGCACCTTGCGAATGCCGATCTCCCGGGTCCGCTGCTCGGCTGTGAACACGGCCAGTCCGAACAAGCCCAGGCAGGCGATGACCACGGCCAGGCCGGCGAGCACGCCGAACACCGTTTCCAGCCGCTGCTCGTCCTCGTAGGCCCGAGCGAACATCTCGTCGAAAAATGAGTACGTGAACGGCCAGCGGGGGGAGAACCGCTTGAATCCGGCCTCGATCGCCGCCAGGGTGGCGGGGATATTCGTCGACCGGATCTTGACGGATAGAAACGAGACGGCGTCCGGATTTAAGAAGATGTACAGGGGGGCGATGGGCTGGTGCAGGGACTGGAAGTGGAAGTCCTTCATCACCCCGACGATTCGGCCCTTATTCCCCCGCCAGTGAGTGAATTCCCGGCCCAGGGGATCTTTCCAGCCGGCGGTCCGCACGGCGGTTTCGTTGACCAAAAACGCCCCGGCCGCGTCGGCCGGGAAGTCCCGGGAGAAATTCCTGCCCTGCACGATGTCGATGTCGAACAGGTCCACGAAACCGTAGTCGGCGGTGTTGTAGTAGATGGGTACCGGTTCGCCCTCGCTCTTGCCGGTCCACGAGCGGCTGGTAAACGTCGTGACGTCGTTGGGCAGGCTGTCGGATGCCGCCACGGCCGTGATGTCGGACCGGCGCAGCAGTTCGGTGCGAATGGCCTCGATGTTCTGCCTGATGGCCCGGTCCCGGACCGGGAGGATCACGATCTGCTCCCGGTTGAAACCAAGGTCGGCCTGTCGCATGAAGAGCAGCTGGTCCCGCACCACGAAGGTGCTGATGATCAGGACGATGGTCACGGCAAACTGCGCCATCACCAGGATGTTCCGCAGCCGCGACGCCGGCCGCGGCCCGCCGGTGAAGGTCCGGCTCAGGACGGCGGCGGGCCGGAAGCCCGACAGGAAGAGCGCCGGGTAAATGCCGGCCAGCAATCCCGTCAGCAGGCTCACCAGCAGGATGCCCGCGAAGAGCGACGGGTTGTCGAGGGGATTCAAGCGGAGCTCGCGCTCCACCAGGGTGTTAAACCAGGGGAGCACCAGCCAGGCGACCAGCAGGGACAGGCCCAGGGCCAGCATCATGACGGTGACGGATTCGCCCAGAAACTGGGTGACGAGCTGGATCCGCCGGGCCCCCACCGCTTTGCGCAGGCCCACCTCCCGGCTGCGGGTCAGCGAGCGGGCGGTGGCCAGGTTCATGTAGTTGACGCAGGCGATAAGCAGCACCAGGACGGCCACGGCCGACACCAGGATGACATACGTCATGTCGTTGTTGGCGCTCACCTCCTGCTGGCGGTGGGAGTGGAGGTGGATCTCGGTGATGGGCTGGATGCCGAAGGTCCGCTTGTAGTCGGGACCCACGGTCACGCCCATGCTGCGCAGGAGCTCGGTTTCCATGTCCAGGAAACCGGCCTGCACAGTCCGCGGATCGGCTCCCGGCCGGAGGAGCAGGTAGGTGTAGACGAAGTTGGAGCGCCAGGTGTTGCCGTCGTTGCCCGTCAGCCGGAACCAGGTGTCCAGCGGCGCCATCATCTCCATGCGCAGGTGGGAATTGACCGGTATCTCCGCGAACACCCCCGTCACCACGAATCGCTGCCGGTCGAAGAGGGTCAGGGTCTGGCCCAGGGGGTTGCCATCGCCGAAATACTTGCGGGCCAGCTTCTCGGAAAGGACCAGCGCATCCGGTGCCCGCAACGCCCGGCGCGGATCGCCGCGGCGAAAGGGGATCGTGAAGATGTCGAACAGCGCCGGATCGACCCAGTGAAGTTCCGGCTCGATGATGTGGGTGTCGCCGCGGGAGACCAGCACGTCGCCATCCTTGACCACGCGGGCGGCGGCCTGGACGGCGGGGAACCGGTCCTGAACGCGGGGCCCCAGGGCCGGCGGACTGAAGCAGTACTCCTCCCGGACCACCCGGTAGATTCGGTCGGCCTGGTCGTGGTACCGATCGAAGCTCAGCTCGAACTGGACGTACAGGGCGATGAGGATGAACGTGGCCAGGCCGGTGGTCAGGCCAATCACGTTGAGCAGGGAATAGACCCTGTTCTTCATCAGGCCGCGGACGGCGACCCGCAGGTAGTTCGACAGCATGCCCGGGCTCACGGCGAACCTGCCGCGCAGGCGTTCCCCGGCCTGCGCCGGCCGCTGTGCGTCTCTGTTCGCGGTGACGCTCGGTCTTCGGGTCTCCTTGCAGGACATCCATCTCATGGTTCACTCCGCTTCATCGTTGTTGACCGTTCGATTCACTCGTACCGCAGACTGTCCACCGGGTTGGCCCGGGCGGCGCGGATGGCCAAATAGCTGATCGTGAGCCAGGCGATCCCAAACGTCAGGGTGATGGATAATGCGAACACGCCGATCCCGATCGAGATGCGGTAGGCAAAACCGTGCAGCCAGTGATTCAAGGCAAAGAACGCGACCGGGCAGGCGATCAGGGCAGCCCACGCCACCCCGAGGATCAATTCCCGGGAAAGCATCAGCAGGATTTGGGTCATCCGGGCCCCCAGCGCTTTGCGCACTCCAATTTCCTTCCGGCGCCGGGTGATCAGTTGGGAGGCCAGTCCCAACAGCCCCAGGTTTGCGATCAGCAAGGCCAGCAGGGTGAAGACGTTGACCACGCTGCCCAGCCGCTGATCGGCTCGGTACAAATTGTCGATCCGCTGATCGAGGAAGGCGAATTCGAACGGGTAATCCGGAGCGATGCGATTCCACGCCCGGGTCAGCGACTCCAGGACCGCCGCATCGGCCGATTTGAGCTTGATGAACAGGTATTCGAACCGGGCGGGATTGCAGATCAGGGCCACGGGGCCGATGGGCGCGTGCAGCGAACGGGCATGGAAATCCTTGACCACGCCGATGATCTCCCGGTTGTCCAGGTGTTTGCCGATGGGCTGGTCGAATCCCAGGGCCCGGACCGCGGTTTCGTTGACCACGATTTTATCGGACTGGCTGCAGGCCGGGGCATTGGAAAAAAAACGCCCCCGGGCCAGTTGGATGCCGTGGGTCTCGAGGAAATCCCCGTCACACGAAGCAATCGCGCAGTTCAACTGTTCGTTGGGCTTTTTCCCCTCCCACTCCTCGATGCTGATCACGCTGGAAAACATCATCACCGGGTCGCTGGCCGCCGCCGCGCTGAGGACAGAGGAGTTCCGGCGCAGCTCCACTTTCAGCGGGGCCAGCCGGTCGACCAGGTCCCCGCGCAGGGGCACCATGAGAACCTGCTCCTGGTTGAAACCCAGCCGCTGCGTCCGCAGGAAATCCAGCTGGCGACCGATGCTCACGCTGCCGATGATCAGGATCATGGTCAAGCCGAACTGGAACACCACCAGAAGCTTGCGCAGGCGGGGCCCACCCGTCGACAAAGCGAAACCGCCCTTGAGGACCGCCGCCGGTTTCAGCCGGGAGAGATGCCAGGCCGGATACAGTCCGGCCAGCAATCCGGTGACCAGGAAGAATCCGAGCAAAAACAATCCGTTGGACGGGGCGAGAAGTGAATTGAACGAGATGCTTTTACCCGACAAGGAGTTGAAGAAGGGCAGGCCGATGACCACCAGGGTCATGGCGCCAATCATGGCCAGCGCGGTCTGCAGATAGGATTCCCCCAGGAACTGGCCGGCGATCTCGCCGCGCCGGGCGCCGGTCACCTTGCGCAGGCCGATCTCCTTGCCCCGGGTGCTGCCCTGGGCCGTGGCCAGGTTCAGGTAATTGATGACGGCCATGGACAGAACGAACACCGCCAACAGCGAGAACAGGGCCACGATCCGGATATCGCCGCGCACTTCCCCTTCGCCGATATGCGCGGAATACAAGTGAATGTCCGTTAGGGGTTGCAACACCAGGGTGGTGCCGGTATCGTCCAGGGGCTGGTGCAGCCGGGCGGCGATCTTCCGGTTCAAATGCCGGACATCGGAAGTGGATTCTACCGTCACATACGTCTCACAGGAAAAACGTTCCCAGGTTTGGGTGGGGAATCCGAACTCCTCCGCGGCCAGGAAGGGGAGCAGGATGTCAAAGGTCAGATGCGACTGCGCGGGGATGTCGGCCAGGATGCCGGTGACGATGCAGTCGCGGCGGTTGTTCAGGCGCAGGATTTTCCCCACCGGATCGTCCGGCCCGAAATATTTCGCCGCCGCCGATTCGGTCAGCACGATGGACTGGGGGTCGGACAGCGCGCTTCTCAACACTCCCTGACGCAGGGGAAAGGAGAACATCTGGAGAAATTCGGGATCGACCAGCGAGACGTGGTCTTCGTAAAACCGCTTCTCTCCGTACGCCACGATCTGTTGACCCACATACAGATGACGCGCGGTCTGCCGGATCTCGGGGAACTCCGCCTTCAGGGCCGGTCCCAGGTTGGGCGGCAGGACAGCGATGGACTCGTTCCCCCCGGCCGGTTCGGCGATCTCCGCCACCACGCGGTAGATGGCCGCGGCGTTGGAATGGAACCGGTCGTAGCTCAGCTCATCCCGCACCCAGAGGAGCATCATCAGGCAACTGCCCAGACCCGCCGCCAGCCCGAAGATGTTGATGAACGAATAGCCCTTGTGACGGAGGAGATTGCGCCAGGCGACTTTCAGGTAGTTTCTCAGCATCATGCCCCTCGAATCATTCGTACCGCAGGCTCTCCACCGGATTGGCACGAGCGGCCCGGACGGACTGGACGCCCACCGTCATCAGGGCGACGAAGAGCACCGACGCGCCCGCCAGCAAAAAGACACCGATCCCGATGGGCGTCCGGTAGGCAAAGCTCTCCAGCCACTGGCGCATGGCCAGGTAGGTCAGAGGCCAGGCCAGCGCGTTGGCCAGCAGCACCCACATCACAAAGCGCCGCCCCAGCAGCATCACCACGCCGGCGAGCGACGCTCCCAGCGCCCGGCGAATCCCGATCTCCTTGGTGCGCTGCCCGATGTTGAACGAAGCCAGGGCGAAGAGGCCCAGGCAGGAGATCAGCAGGCAGATCCCCGCAAAGAGGGTCGCCAGCTTCTGCTGTTTCTCGTCGTCGGCGTATATCCGGGCCAGCCGCTGGTCGAGGAACGTGTAGGCAAACGGATGCCCCGGCGCGAAGGCCCCCCAGCGGGCCTGCAACTGCTGCAGCGTCTCGCGGATCCGGTCGCCGCGGATGCGCACGCTGACATACGGGGCGGGCTCCACCGGCGGCGTGATGAACACGGGCCGCATGTCGTAATGCAATGGGACAAAGTGATAATCGCGCACCACCCCGATCACCGTCCCGAACTGGAAGCGCTTGCCGATGGGGTCCTGCCAGCCCATTTTCCTGACCAGGCACTCGTTGACGATGACCTCGAACGATCGGTTCTGAAAGTCCGCCGAAGTCGCCGGCCGGGAAAAGTTCCGGCCCTTCACGAGGCGGATGTCCATGGTGCGGAAATAATCTTGATCGGCCTGCAGCGAGGGGAAGGCGCGCGGCTTCATCTCTCCGGAAGCGGTTTCCCAGTTGAAGGCGAAACCGGTGTATCCGAGACCCGGCACAGCATTGGAACAGGCGGCCGCAACCACGCCGGGACAGCGGCTGACCTCCTCCTTGAACGTATCGACGCGCTTCAGCAACCCGGCTTCGGTGACCTTGAGGAGCACCACGTTGTCCTTGCGGAAGCCGAGATCCATGTCCCGGATGTAGTCCAGCTGGCGGACCATCAGCAGGGTCAGGGCGACGGCGGCGATGGTGATGACGAATTGCGCCACGAGCAGCGCCTGGCGGATGAACCGCCCCGATGCGGGGGCGCCCGCCTTTCCCCGGAAGGTCCGCACCGGCGACAGGCGCGCCAGGTAGAACGCGGGATACAGGCCGGCCAGCACGCCGACGATCGCCCAGATGGCCGCGAGCGCCGGCAGCAGGGCGGAATTCGAAAGCAGGCTGACCTGGAGGTTCTTGCCGATCACCTCGTTGAGCGGCGTCAGCGCCAGGATGACCTGGGCCAGGATGACTCCGGCCGCCAGCGCCACCAGCACGAACATGAGCGACTCGGCGAGCAGGTGGGCCACCAGCAATCCATGGCTGGAGCCGACGACCTTCTTGATTCCGATCTCCTTGGACCGCTTGCTGGCCCGGGAAGTGGTCAGGTTGACGTAGTTGACGCAGGCCAAAAAGAGGATGAACAGGACGATGCCGCCGAACCAGAACAGGAAGCGCGCGTTGACGGCGGCCTGGCCGGAATCCAGGCTGGACCGCAGGCGGATGTCCGCCAGGGGCTCGACCCGGCCGACATACTGGATGCCGTCCACGGCCGCCTGATATTTGGCGTAAAACCGGCGCTCCTGGGCGGCAAAATCCTCGGCGGTGAATCCCGGCGCGAACAGGAAATACAACCCGTACGCCATGTCGCCCGAGAGGTTGGACGGCTGGAACAGCTCCGCCTGGTCAAGCCCCTTGAACAGGGTGGAGAAGGACAGCAGGGCGGAGAACTGCAGGTGATCGCTGAGCGGCGGATCGGCGATCACGCCGGTGATCTCGAACGGGCCATGGTTTTCAATTTCCAGCATCCGGCCCACGGGATTGTTTTCACCGAAAATTTTTCGGGCCAGGGACCGGGTCAGCACCGTGGTGTTGTCCCGGTTCAAACCGTCTGCGGGATTCCCGAAGACGAACGGATGGCTGAACGCTGTGAGCAAGCCGGGATCGGCCCAGAGGAAATTCTCCTCCTGGAACACGTCGGCCTTGTGCTTGACCAGGATCTCACCCGCGGGGCCGACGCGGATGTACGATTCGATCCCGGGGATGAACTCCTTGAGCAGCGGCCCGGCGGCCGCGTTGCAGGTCGTCTGGACGCTGGTGACGCCGCCGATAGTCATCTGCACCCCGTACCGGTGGAGCCGCGCAACGTTGGCGTGGCGCCGATCGGCGGACCATTCGTCCTGAATGAACAGCAGGCCGATGATGCAGCAGGCGATGCCCAGCCCCAGGCCGAACACATTGATGAACGAGTGGAACTTGTCTCGAAAAATGCCCCGCAGCATTTGTTTCAACAGCATCCGGATCATGCGCTCTCCTCTATTCGTACCTCAGACTGTCCACCGGATTGGCCCGGGCGGCCCGGACCGACTGGACGCTTACCGTGAGCATGGCCACAAGCAACACCGATACGCCCGCCAGCAGGAAGACGCCGATCCCGATGGGCGTCCGGAAAGCAAAGCTCTCCAGCCACTGGCTCATGGCCAGGTAGGTCAGAGGCCAGGCCAGCGCGTTGGCCAGCAGTACCCAGCGAAGGAATTCGCTCACCAGCCGGATCGTCAGCCCGGATACGCTGGCGCCGAAGACCCTGCGGACACCGATTTCACGCTTCCGCCGGGTGGTGGCAAATGAAACCAGTCCGAACAGGCCGAGGGATGCGATCGCCACGGAAAGCACGGAAGCCAGTCCAAAGATGTGACCGAATCTGAGGTCGGCATCGTATTGACGGTTGAACTCCACGTCCAATGAAACCGGATCGATGGGCACTTCGGGAAACAATTCCCGCCAGCTCTCTGTGACACGGACCGGCAACGTCTGGGGCATTGGCCCCCTGCTTCTCAGCGACAAGAAGCACGGCCTGTTGAGCAGGCTGTATGGCAGGGGCCAGAAAACGACCGGCTCGATTCTTTCGCGCAAGGACTTGTGGTGATAGTTCCGCGTCACTCCGACAATCTGAAGGCCGCCGCGGTCTCCGAACCCGATGATTTTCTGCCCAAGGGCTTCCGCTGCGTCACCAAACCCCAGAACCTTCACTGCCTCCTCGTTGAGGATGATCTTGTTCCGGTCCGCTGAGAATCCCCGGGAAAAACCGCGTCCGGCCACGAGCGGAATATCGTAATAATCAAAGTACCGCTCGTCGGTGTCGATGATGTAAAGGGTCCGGCCTTCTACCGGCTGGGTGTTTGCACGTCGGAAGCCACTGGCATCGTTGCTGTATTCCCGACCCGGTATGCTCGTGGACACCGAAGCGTTGACGATCCCGGTGAGACCGGCCATCCGATCACGGGCGAGCAGTGCCTGCCGTCCGGCATCACGAAGAGGGGGCACCCGCAAGACCGTCGTCCGGCTTATATCGGCGCCGAGATCGCGGTTCTGCATGAAGTCCAACTGGTTGCCCACGATCAACGTCGCGGCGATCAGAACAGTGGCCAGAGTGAATTGGATCAATACAAGACCTTTCCGCATCAAGGCTGCTCGAGGCACCCCCCGGAACAAACCGCGCAAGGCGAACACCGGCGGCAGCGACGCCAGTGCGCAAGCGGGATACGCCACGGAGAGCACTGCGCCAGCCAGGATGATCGCCGTCACCCAGAACCAGCCGACGCCCAACTGAACCGTCCACAACGGCTTTCCCACCAAATGCCCAAACGGAACCAGGGTTACATGGATGACGAACAGCGAAAGCACGAATGCCAGCAGGTTGAGCAGCAGGGCATCGGTGAGGAACTGCGTCAGGATGTGACTTCGTCCCGCACCCAGGGTCTTGCGGACGCCCACTTCCCGCCCCTGTTCCATGGAGCGGGCTGTGGCCAGGTTGATGGTGTTCGCCCAAGCGGTCAAGAGGATCAGCACACCAATCCATTCGAGCAGAGCAACCACCCGGTAATCCCCGTTGACCTCCGCTTCTTGGTGCAGACGGGAAGTCAAATGAATTTCGCCCAGCGGCTGGAGAGTCAACTCGGTCCGGGAGGAACCGGACAGGGGGAAGTTGGCATTGATCAAACGGGATGATTTCTCCTCCACAGCGGCGCGATCGGCATCCGGGGACAACAGCAAATAGGTCAAAAAGGCGTGGCATCGCCACGGGTTGTTCTCGTTGAACGGCCATAGGCTTTTCAGCCGCCCATAGGAAAGCAGGATATCGAAGCGGAAATGGGAGTTCACGGGAATGTCCCGGCAGATACCAGTCACCGAATAGTCTTGCGTCCCGAACGTCGTGGTGACTGCTACAGTCTGGCCCATGGGGTTCTCATCGCCAAAATACCGGCGGGCTGCGGATTGTGTCATGACGACAGACTCGGGCCGATCGAGCGCCGACGGGGCATCACCTTTGACCAGCGGGAAGGAGAACATGCGCAGCAGCGAGGACTCGGCGAAAAAGACGTGCGGTTCGTAACCGGACAAAGACCGCCCATCTCCCAGTGTGCGGGCGACGATGTTGGTGTCGCCGCCGACCTTCAGCACACGAGTGAAATCAGCAATCTCGGGAAATTCATGCTTCAAAGCCGGCGCAAGAGCCGGCGGGCAGCACGCGTTCCCGATCGTCTGCGTGGCTTCGACCTGGTCGTTCTGCACCCGGAAGATCTGATCCGCCTGGCGATGGAAATCGTCGTAACTGCGTTCAAACTGACAATAGAAAAGGATCAGCAGCGCAGCGCTCATACCGATCGTCAACCCGACAATGATGATCAGGGAGTGGACTTTGTGACGACCCAATCGGTGAAACGCCAGTTTGAGGTAGTGCCAGATCATGGTTCCTCTCCCACCGCAATCATCATGCCGACGGCTCGCCACCGGGCGGGTCCGGGCGGTGCAGCCGGAACAGCACCCGCCCCAGGTAGCCGCCCGGGCTGATCTCGGCGATGTAGAGGCCCGGCTGCAGGTAGGCCGCGGTGCGGAGCCGCAGCGGCGAGAGTCGCTCCAGCAGCTCCGCCGCCCGCCACTGGCCGTCGCCGTCCTGCAACAGGACCGGGTCGCCTGCCGCCTGCATCTTTTCCAAAATATCCTTGAGGCTCATGGTCTTCTCCCTGTGGGCCGATCTCATTCGTACCGCAGCGCGTCCACCACCCGGGATCGGGCGGCTCGCAGCGCCTGCCCACTGACGGCCAGGATGGCGGTGCAGACCGCGAGTAAAACGGTGACGATGAATATCCCGGCGTCGATTTCGGTGCGGAAGGCGAACTGCTCCAGCCAGCGGGTCATCAGGAAGTACCCGCCCGCCAGCGCCACAGCGCTCGCGAGCAGCACCCACCGGCAATACTCGGACACCAGCAGCCAGACGGTGCCCGCCGCGGTGGCGCCCAGTACCTTGCGGACGCCGATCTCCTTCGTCCGCACCTCCGCCGAGTAGGTCGACAGGCCCACCAGTCCCAGACAGGCGATGACGACGCCCAGACCGGCGAACAGCGCGAACAACCGGCCGATGCGATCCTCAGACAAGTAGAGGCGGTTGAGGTTCTCGTCGAGCAGGGCGTAGTCGAACAGCTGGCCGGGGGCCAGCTCGGCGATCTTCCTCCGGATGGCCGCCAGGGCCGCCGACATCCGCCCCGCCTCCACCTTCACCAGCAGAAAGCGGGCCTGGGCGGGCTCGTAGTGCAGCACCAGCGGCTCCACCGGATGGTGCAGGGAGTCGAAGTGGAAATCCCGGACCACTCCGATGATTTCGGCTTTGGCGCGCGGCGAGACGACCCGGACGCCGACGGGATCGTCCAGTCCGAGCATCCGCGCCGCGGTCTCGTTGACGATGAGGGCCGTCGCTCCGGGGGCCATCCGCCGGAACGGCCGTCCGGCCACCACGCGAATCTCCAAGGTGGAAAGGAAATCCTCGTCCACGCGCATCCACCGGAACGAGGGCCGGCGGACATTCTCCGGTTCGGACTCCAGTCGGACCGGCTCCAGACTGAAACTGCCGCCCTCCCCGGGCAGCTCGTTGGTCAACCCTACCTGACGAACGGCGGCGAGCTTCTCCAATTCGTCCTTGATGGTCGCGGCATTGGCGGTGATCCGCTGCCGGAACTGGCCATCCAGCGGCACCGCGGCCACATCGACCTTGTCGAATCCCAACTCCTTGCTCTGGAAGAAATCCATCTGCCGGTGAATGACCAGGGCGCCGAAGATCATGAACACCGAGATCACGAACTGGACCACCACCAGACTTTTCCTCAGGACGGCGGCCGAAGAGCGCGGCAGCCGGACCCCCTTGAGGGTGTCCACCGTCTGGAACCGGGCCAGGACGAAGGCCGGGTAACCGCCGGCCAGCAGGGTGGCCAGTCCGACGGCCAACCAGACCCAGGCTAGCGGCCCGATCCTCACCAGATGGTCCAGGGCGAGCGGCTTTCCCGCCAGCTCGGCGTACAGCGGCGCCGCCAACCACAGCAACCCGGCGGCCAGCAGGCCGGCCGCCAGGATGAAACCGAACGCCTCGCCCAGATACTGGCCGATCAATTGGCCACGCCGGGCGCCGATGGCCTTTTTGATCCCCACCTCTTTCATCCGCTTGAACGCCAGGGCCGTGGTGATGTTGATGAAATTGGCCACCGCGATGAGCATGATCAGCCCGGCGACGGCCGAGAATATCCAGACGTAGGCGATGTCGCTGTTGGGGCCCATCTCCTGGATCAGCTTCGAGCGCAGGTGGATGTCGGTGATGGGCTGCAGACGGTACTGCGTGCCGGCCAGGATCTGCTCCCGGGTCCGTCCGCTGCCCATGAAATTCTCCACGGTGAGGTCCGGCAGCCGGGCCTCGAGCCGGCTGCGGTCGGCGCCCGGCGAGCGCAGCACATACAGGTACATGCCGTCCCAGAAGCGGTTTTCCTCCAGGCCGTCTTCTCCCATCCCGGCCAGCAGGGCGAACAGGGTTTGCATGGGCATCAGGTACGTGAAGCGCAGGTGGGTGGCGGCAGGCAGGTCTTCGAAGATGCCGGTGACGGTGAAGGCGGTGTTGGTGTCGTCGTCCACGATCACTTCACCCACCGGATTGCGTCCGGGGAAGTGCTTCCGGGCCAGCGCGGCGGTGAGCACGATGGCGTCCGGCCGTGCCAGGGCCGTGGCCGGGTCCCCGGCGATGAAATTCAGGTCGAACATAGCGATGGCCGCCGGATCGGCGAAAAAGCCCCCGGTTTCCCGGAAGCGCGAAACGGCGCCGTCCGGGCGCTGCCACCGCCAGACCCGCTCGTCCAGGGGGTGGAACCGGGCGAAGAGCTCCACCTCCGGCATGAGCCGCTGCATGGCCTGCCCCAGCGGCGGGCACACTTTGGCCACCGCGCCGGGCGGATCGTAGAACTCCCGGATCACCCGATCGATGCGACCGGCCTTGGGAAAGCATCGTTCGTAGTTCAGTTCCTCACTGACGTGCGCCAGGATCAACAGGCTGGCGGCCATGGCCAGAGCCAGCCCTCCCACGATGATCAGGCTGTAACCCTTGTGGCGGATGGCGTGGCGCCAGGCTATTTTCAACCAGTGTCGGATCATGCATTCACCTCTAAAACTGAACCTCTCCTCAACATTCTGAACAGTGCTCGCTACTCATAGCGCAAGGCGATCACCGGATCGGCCCGCGCTACCCGGATGGCATGCCAAGCAACGGTTAACAGGGCAATGGTTAGGGTCAACGCGAACGACACCACAAACAGGCCAACACCCAGCGGTGCGGGGTAGGCGTACTGGGCCAACCAACGGTTCGCCCCATAGACCGCCAGCGGCAGAGCCAGCGCATTGGCCACGCAGACCAGGAGAACGAACTCCCGCAGCATGCGCCCCAGGACATCCGCTGACGAGGCTCCGCACACCTTCCGGATGCTCATCTCGCGGGCCCGGCGCTGCGCCATGAACGCCGCCAATCCCATCAACCCCAGACAGCCGACTCCCACGGCCAGGACGACAAACACGGCCAACACCTTCCGAATCTTGTCTTCGGCGCGGTACATCGAGTCGAACCGTTCGTCCAGGAAATAGTATTCAAACGGTTGATCCGGAACGACGCGCTGCCAGGTTTGCTGCAACCGCGTCACCACTTCCCCGGCCGACCCGGCGACGAACCGGAAGGCCATCAGCTCCGGCTGGCGGCCCAGCCGCAACACCAGCGGGCGGATGGTGTTGTGCATGGTCTCGAAATGAAAGTCATCGACCACCCCGATGACGGTGTATTCGTCCAGGATCACCTGACCCCGGTCGATCGCATCATCGCCCGGAATGCCGAGTTTGTGTCCCACCGGTTCTCTCCAGCCGCATTGCCGGGCCAGGGCCCGATTGACGATGACCGCCCGGTCATCCGTGCTGTACGCTCGCGAAAAGTTCCGGCCGGCCACCAGCTTCAATCCAAGGGTCGGCAGATAGTCCTCATCCACCCGGAAGCCGGAGACGGGAATCGCATGAGCCTCGTCGATCCGCCTGTCGGCGTATGCCGTGTAGTTGAACACACTCGAAGGCACCGGCAGGCATCCCGAAATGGTGGCGTGCGTGATCCGGGAATCCCCCAGCATCTCGTTCTTGAAGGCGTCGGCCCGGGGCCCAAGCAGATGGGCGTTATCCAGGACGAGGACCTGTTCCTTCTCGTAGCCGAGGTTCTTGGTCTGGACGTATTCGATCTGACGGGAAACCACCAGGACACCGATGATCAGCAGTCCGGAAACGGTGAATTGGAATATCACCAGACTCCGGCGGAGCCATTGCCCCCGGCCGCCGGCGCGCCACCCGCTCTTCAGCACCCGGACCGGCTGGAAGGCGGATAGGGTCAGGGCCGGGTAACCGCCGGCCAACAGGCCGGTGATCGCGGTCAGGACGGCGCCGAGGACGATCCACGGACAGATTCCGATCATCGACAGTTCCAACGTTTTGCCGGTCAGTTCGTTGAACGCCGGCAATACCAGAACCACCAGGCCCGCGGCCAGCCCGAGGGCCAGCAGGCTCAGCATGACGGATTCCGTGAGAAACTGGAGCGCGAGCTGGGACCGGGAGGCGCCGATGGATTTCCGGATGCCCACCTCGCGAGCCCGTCCCATCGCCTGGGCCGTCGCCAGGTTGACGTAGTTGACGATGGCCACTCCCAGCACCAGCAGGGCGGCAACGGCAAACAGGTACACGGAGTTGGCATCGCCGTTCGGCTCGAGCTCGTAGCGGAGCTTGGAATGCAGGTGGATCGACCGGAGGGGTTGCAGAATCAGTTGCAGGCGGAACTGACCATCGGCGATGGCCTGAGCCACCGACTTGCCGAAAAAGGATTCGAACAGCGGGCCGACGTGCTTGGTCATGACCGGGACGTACTTCGCCTCGATCGCCCGCGGGTCGGCGCCGGACCGCAGCAGGAGATAGGTGTAAAAGTTGCTGGTGGTCCAGTTGGCGTCGCGGGCCTCCTTCAATGACGTCAGGGAACCGATCAGGTCGAAGTGGAAGTGGCCGGCGGCGGGCATGTCCTCAAAAACGCCCACAATCTGAAAGTCGCCCATTCCATCCAGGGTCAGCGTGCGCCCCACCGCCTCACCGGAACCGAAATATTTGCAGGCGCTGGCTCGGCTGACCAGCAACCGGTTGGGCTCCGCCAACGCCCCACCCCCATCCCCCTGCAGCAGCGGTATAGTGAATACGTCGAACAGCGACGGATCGGCGAACACGAGTCGGGTCTGCTTAAATACCACCGGACCGGTGCGAACCACACAGGCGTCGAAGTGCCGGATCCGGACGGTCGCCTCAACCTCGGGGAACTCCTGGCGGAACATCGCCGCGGCCGGCGGCTCCAGGGTACCCATCCAGGCATCCACCCCCCCGTACCTGACCTGCCGGGTCGCCCGATAGATGCGCTCGGCCTTGAGGTGATGCGTGTCGTAGTGCAGCTCGTCCCACACCCACAGTGAGATGAGGATGCAGGTGACCATCCCGGCAGTCAAGCCGACCATGTTGAGACCGGCATAGCCTCTGTGTCTCGAAAGATATCGCCAACTGGAATGAAAGTGTCGAAGCCACATGATCTTCCCCCGAAGTCCGGCCTCCACCAGTCAAGCGGTTGCAGGTGCCGCGCGCCCCCCGGCGCTCAGCCGTTCGCCGCCTGTTGGTGACCCGTCACCCACCCGTCGCAGAGGTGGATGATCCGGTGGCCGTAGGCGGCGTTCTTCTCCGAGTGGGTGACCTGGATGATGGTCGTCCCGGCCCGGTTCAGCTCCCGGAACAACTCCATGATCTCTTCACCCTGCTTGGAGTTCAGGTTGCCCGTGGGCTCGTCGGCCAGGATGAGCCGGGGATGGATGATCATCGCCCGGGCCACCGCCACCAGTTGCTGCTGCCCGCCGGAGAGCTGGGCCGGGAACAGGTCCTTCTTGGCGACGATGCCGAACCGGTCCAGCATGTCGGCGACGAGGCTCTTGCGCTCGGCGGCCTTCACCTTCTTGTACAGCAGGGGCGTCTCGAGGTTCTCGTAGACGGTCAGGTCGTCGATGAGGTGGTAGCTCTGGAAGACGAAACCGATGTTTTGCTGGTGCAGCTCGGTCCGGCGACGCTCCGTCATTTCATGGGCCGGGATGTCGTGGAAGTGATACTCCCCCTCCGACGCCGCGTCGAGCATGCCCAGGATATGGAGCAGGGTGGACTTGCCGGCGCCCGAGGGGCCCATGATGGTCAGGAACTCCCCCTCGGCCACGTCCAGCCGGACGCCCCGCAGCACGAAGGTCTTGACGAATCCGTTCGTGTAATACCGGGTGATGTCACGCAACCGGATCATGCTGCCACCTCCCGCCGGAGTTTCAGACATGGAACTTCTCCATCAGGTTTTCGGTCACCACGTGCCCGTCGAACAGGTGGACGATGCGCTGGCTGTAATCGGCATAGGCGGGCGAGTGGGTGACCATGATGATGGTGGTGCCGCTCTCGTGGAGATCGGTCAGCAGCTTCATCACCTCGTCACCGTGCGTGGAGTCCAGGTTGCCGGTGGGCTCGTCCGCCAGAATCAGCTTGGGACTGCCCACCACCGCCCGGCCCACGGCCACCCGCTGCTGCTGCCCCCCCGAGAGCTGCTGCGGGAAGTGGCTCTTGCGCGGCACGAGCTGCATCTGCTCCAGCACCGCCATCACCCGTTTCTTCCGGGCCGAGGCCGAGATGCCGAGATAGAGCAACGGCAGTTCCACGTTCTCGAACACCGTCAGCTCGTCGATGAGGTTGAAGCTCTGGAAGATGAAGCCGATGTTCGATTTTCGCAACTGGGCCCGCCGGCGCTCGGAGTGGCGGGAAACCTCCTCACCCAGGAAGAGGTATTCGCCGGCGCTGGGCGTGTCGAGCAGGCCGAGGATGTTGAGCAGCGTGGACTTGCCGCAGCCCGAGGGACCCATCACCGCGATGAATTCCCCCGGCTGGATCGCCAGGTTCACCTGGTTCAGGGCGGTGGTTTCGACGTCCTCGGTGGTGTAGATTTTCTTCAGGTTCCGTGTTTCGATCATGTGGGACTCCTATGAGCCGGATGATGCAGACGGGTCTTCCCCCTATTGGAAGACCAGGCGATCCATGTCGCCGTAGTTATCATACGAGGAGGTGACCACCCGGTCTCCCGGGCGCAGGCCGTCGATCACCTCGTAATATTCGGGATTCTGGCGGCCCAGGCGGATGGGGTGCCGGACGGCCGACCGGCCGCCGGGTTCCACGAGATAGACCCAGTTGCCGCCCGTCTTCTGGAAGAAGCCGCCGGTGGGCAGCAGCAGCGCCTCGCCCACGTCGCCCAGTTCCAGGCGGATGTGCAGGCTCTGCCCCCGGCGGATGCCGCCGGGTTCCTGGCCGCTGAACTCCAGATCCACTTCGAACCGCCCGTCCCGCACCTCCGGGAAGACCTGCTTCACGCGGAGCTCATAGGACGCGCCGGCCAGTTCGAAGGTCCCCCGCAAGCCGGTGCCGATCCGGGCGATGTAGTGCTCGTCAATGGGCGCCCGGACCTTGAAGCCGTCCAGAATGTCGATCTGGCCCAGTTGCTCGCCGGGCGTCTTCGACTGGCCGAGTTCCGCCTGGAGCGAGGTGAGCTGGCCCGTCACCGGCGCCCGGATGACCAGGTTGTCCAGCTTCTGCCGCACCACCGCCAGGTTCTCCCGGATGCGGGTCACCGACTCCTCCAACTGGGCGATCTGCTGGTCGCGGAACGCCAGCTCCCGTTGCCGCGTCTCCATGGTCAGGGCGCGCTTCTTCTCGGCATACTCGAAGGTCTCCCGGGCCGCGTCGAACGTGTCCTTGGAGACCAGTTTTTCCCCGTACAGCGCGCTCTGGTTCCGGTACTCCCGGCGGGCCCGCTCCAGGTCGTGCTCCACGTCGGCCAGTTGCTGGTCCAGCTCGAAGCGGTACTGTTCCAGGGACAGCTGCGCCGTGCGCAGGTTGTTGTTCTGCTGGAAGAACTCGGCCTCGCGGTACATGATGTCCAGGAGCAGGTCGGTGTTGGTGAGTTTCAGAATCGGCTCCCCTGTCCGCACGAACGCCCCCGCCTTCAGATAAAGGTGTTCCACTCGTCCGCCTTCCTCTGCATTCAGAAACATCGTGTTGATGGGCTGCACGTTGCCGATCACTGGGATGAACTCCTGGAAGGGGCCGCGGCGCACCTCGGCGACGGTCAGGTGCTCCTCCTGAACCCGCAGGGTGGTGGCGTGAGATTGGAAGACCAGCAGGTAGGCCACCGCGACGACAAACAGGGCAGGAAGGCCGAAACGAATGGTATTCCGCAGGGTCAGGCGTTTTTTCTTCAGGGGACGATCCATGCTCATGGGTGTTCTCCTCGCCGCTTGCATCGCAAGCGTTGTGCCAAACGATCACGGATCGACCGGCGCTTCCTTACCTTCTAGATATCAAAGGATTTCAAATCGCGCCAGTCCACACCGAAGGCGACCGGATGTCCATCGCCGACACAGCGGCTGTCCGGATTCGGACACCTGGTCCATCAGTTCGTCGACCCGACGAACCACAGCCCGGAACTTGGGACCTTCAATCAACCCTGCGCAGGAAATCAGAACACGAGCAATCATGGACATCCAGCATCCCGCCCCAGGGGAATTCAGGACACCCATACATTTATTCATGGGAGAAATCAGGACATCCATGTTCCATTGGCGAGAAATCAGGTGATTCAGAAACCCAAACGGGCAATTATGGGCATCCAGCATCCCGCCCCAGGGGGAATTCGGGACACCCACACATTTATTTGTGGGAGAAATCAGGACATCCATGTTCCATTGGCGAGAAATCAGGTGATCCAGACACCCAAACGGGCAGTTATGGACATCCAGCATCCCGCCCCAGGGGAATTCAGGACACCCATACATTTATTCATGGGAGAAATCAGGACATCCATGTTCCATTCGCGCGATATCAGGTGATTCAGAAACCCAAACGGGCAATTATGGGCATCCAGCATCCCATCCGGCATCCCACCCCAGGAAATTCGGGACACGCATATAGTTATTCATGGGGCATCCGATCATCCGAACACCCGTTCGGGAAGGGCAAGATACCCAACAATTCACTCACGAGGAGTCGAGATGATATTCTGGACACCCAAGCATCCATAACAGAAGAACACGTAGACAGGAAATCAGAACATCCTTTTTTCCACCGAGAAATCGGGATTCCTAATCATCGACTTGCGAGAAATTGGACATCAATCAATGGCAGTCCTGAACTGCGTCAACCGTTCGGGCAGAGCAGGACACCCCAACATTCACCCACGAGGTGTGAGAAATTGGGCATCAATCAATGGCTGTCCCGAATTGTGGTCCTGAATTGCGTCAATCGTTGGCTGTCCCGAACTGCGTCAATCAATGGCTGTCCCGAACTGTGTCAATCGTTGGCTGTCCCGAACTGTGCCAATCATTGGCTATCCCGGTCTGTGTCAATAGTTGGCTGTCCCGAACTGCGCCAATCGTTGGCTGTCCGGAACTGCAAACGAGGACTTCCATTTTCTCCCCGTGTCGTTAGTTCTCTTTCTTCAGTCGTCGCTGTGCGGCTCAGACACATCCCCAATCCGTCACACCCCCGCACCTATCAGCCCGGGTTATAAGCCATGGCAGCTAGCGCGGCCGGGTCCGTGGCGAGCATGGCCGGATGAGGCGGCACGACACAGAAAGGAAAGCTGGGCGCGATCCTTCTCCCCAAATCTGCGTTGGGGGATGAGTCTGGGTCACCCAAGTTGGAGGGGGACCAGGTTGAGCGGGCAGGGCGTTCAAATTGAGCAGGGAGCGCCCAGGTTGAGCGGGGGATCCAACACATGATGGTTCTATTCGCCGCACCCTGGACTGGGCGCGGGCCGTCAGAGGCCGAGGGTTATACCGGCCATGAAATAGTCGCGGTATCTGCGGCTGAGGATCCGTTCGGTCCCGTCCGCCAGGACCACGATGTAGTCACCGCGGAAGTAGGGCCGCAGTTCCCGGACGCGTTCCACGTTGATGACCGTGGTGCGGTGGATGCGCCGGAAGCGCTGCGGGTCCAGCCGCTCGGCGAAGCGCGTCAGCGGTTCCCGCACGATATGCGTGTCGGCTCCTACATGGACGCAGATGTAATTGCCGGCTGACTCGACCCAGTCCACAGCCGCGGCGTCGATGATGAGGAACCGCCCGTCGACCTTCAGGGCGAGGCGGCGGGCCCGCATCGCCGGGCTCCGGTCGGGCGCCGGCACGGGATGCATCCAGCGGGCGAAATCGGTGATGATTGTTTCTGCGCTCATAGGAGTCTTCCCCCACCCTGGCTAAGCATCTTTCATGCCATCGCCCGGAATCTTGCCGCATATCAGATGAAAGTTCCCGCCAAACCGGCGCGCTTCGTCCCGCCCCCGGACCAGGCAGCAATCATTTCACGGGGGGCCACTGTTCTCCGGCGGACAGCACCTGTCCGTTTTCGGACATGCCGGCCGGACCACCTTTTGAAGAAACCTTCACCCGCAAGGGTTTCTGTCGATGTGTTACAATGGTAGCGCATTTGCAGACAAACCGGCCGGAGTGCCACCATGAGCGGCAAGTTCGGCAAAATACTGATTGTGGACGACGACGCCGATGTCCTGCAGGCGGCGCGGTTTTTCCTCAAACAACACGTGGAGCTGGTCCACACCGAGCGCGACCCGGGCCGGATCCCACAGCTGCTCCTCAACGAGTCGTACGACGTCATCCTGCTGGACATGAACTTCACCCGCGACGTCACCAGCGGCGCCGAGGGCTTCCTCTGGCTCGGCCGGATCCTGGAGATCGACCCGGCCGCGGTGGTGATCATGATCACCGCCTTCGGCGACATCAACGTGGCGGTCCGGGCCATCAAGGAGGGGGCGACGGACTTCGTCCTCAAGCCGTGGCAGAACGAGAAGCTCCTGGCCACGGTGTCGTCGGCGCTGAACCTGCGCCGCTCGCGATTCGAGGTGGCCCACCTGCGCTCCCGCCAGCAGCAGCTCCACGACGATCTCGACCACCCCTTTCACGAGTTCATCGGCGTGTCGGCGCCGATGCAGAAGGTGTTCGCCGCCATCGAACGGGTCGCCAAGACGGATGCCAACGTGCTGATCCTCGGCGAGAACGGCACCGGCAAGGAACTGGTCGCCCGGGCCGTGCATCGCAACTCGACCCGGGCGGCTGAAGTGTTCATCAGCGTCGACATGGGCGCCATCACCGAAACGCTGTTCGAGAGCGAGCTCTTCGGCCACGTCAAGGGCGCCTTCACCGACGCCGCCGCCGACCGGGCCGGCCGCTTCGAGGTGGCCTCCGGCGGCACGCTGTTCCTCGACGAGATCGGCAACCTGCCCCTGACCCTCCAGTCGAAAATCCTGCGGGTCATCGAGACCCGCTGCGTCACGCGGGTGGGCGCCAACAAGCCGATCCCGGTGGACATCCGCCTCGTCTGCGCCACCAACCGTGCCATCCTGGAGATGGTGGCGCGCCAGGAGTTCCGGCAGGACCTGCTGTACCGGATCAACACCGTGGAGATCCACCTGCCCCCGCTACGGGAGCGCGATGAGGACCTGCCGCTGCTGGCCGACCACTTTCTCCAGCTCTACACCCGGAAGTACCAGAAGCCGGTCCCCAAGCTCAGCGCGGCCACCCTCAAGATGTTCGGCAAATACGCCTGGCCGGGCAACATCCGCGAACTGCGCCACGCCATTGAGCGGGCCGTGATCATGAGCGACGCATCCGTCCTCCAGCCATCGGACTTCTTTTTCAGCACCGCCGAACCCGGCCCCGACGGCCTGGCCCTCGGGAGCTTCAACCTCGAAGACGTGGAGAAATCGGTCATCCGCAAGGTGCTCCACAAGAACCAGGGCAACATCAGCCAGGCGGCCCGCGAGCTCGGCATCACCCGGGCCGCACTCTATCGCCGCATCGGCAAGCACGACATCTAGAGAGGATCGCCGATAGTGGTGCTGAAACGATTCCGTGTCCAGATCGCGCTGCGCGTGCTGCTGCTGGCGGCGGCCATCAGCCTGGCCGTGTACCTGGCGCCCATCAGTTGGCTGGCGGCTGTCGCCGTCGCCGCCCTGGCCGTCTTCGGGGCGTTCGCCCTCGTCCACTACGTGGAGCGGACCCAGCACAATCTGAGCCGTTTTCTGCTGGCCGTCCGCTATGCCGATTTCTCACAGACGTTCACCCGAAACCCGCTCGGGGCGCCGTTCCGCGAGCTGGACGCCGCCATCGCCGAGGTCATCGGCGAGTTTCAGAAACACCGCCTCGAAAAGGAGGCCCAGGCCCACTACCTGGAGACCATCGTCCAGCACGTGGGAATCGGCCTAATGGTTTACCGACCCGACGGCGCCGTGGACCTGGTCAACCGTGCCGCCAAGCGACTGCTGGGCGTCGCCCGCCTGGCCCGCCTCGATTCCCTGGAACCGGTCAGCCCGGAACTGATCCGGGTGCTGCTGGAGCTCCGGCCGGGGCAACGGGCGCTGGTCCGGGTGCTACACGACGCCGAGCCGGTCCAGTTGGCCATCGCCGTCACCGAGTTCAAGCAGCGTGACCGCCTCTACCGGCTGGCCTCGCTTCACGATATCCACGGCGAGCTGGAGGAGAAAGAGACAGAGGCCTGGCAGAACCTGACCCGGGTGCTCACCCACGAGATCATGAACTCCATGACCCCCATCGCCTCGCTGGCCGCCACGGCCAGCGACATGTTCGCGACGATGAAACCAGATGCCGCCGGCGATGGCGCGCCCGACGGAATCGGCGACATCCAAGAGGCGCTCCAGACCATTCACAAGCGGAGCCGTGGGCTGATGCAGTTCGTCCAGGCCTACCGCAGTCTCACCCACATCCCGTCACCGCACTTCCAGGTGTTCTCCATCCGGGAGATCTTCACCCGGATGCAACACCTGCTGCAGGAACGGCTCGCCGCCAGCGGCATCACTTTCACCGTGGCCGTCGATCCGGAAAGCCTGGAACTCACCGCCGACCCGGAACTGTTGGACCAGGTGCTGCTCAACCTTCTCCTCAACGCCGCGGACGCGCTCCGCGGCCGGCCCGACCCCCGCATCGAACTCGGCGCCTGGCTGGGCGAACGCGGGCGGGTGATCATCGAGGTCCGCGACAACGGCTGCGGGATCACCGACGAGGCCCAAGCCAAGATCTTCATTCCCTTCTTCACCACGAAAAAGGAGGGCTCCGGCATCGGGCTGAGTCTGTCGCGCCGGATCATGCGCCTCCATCGCGGCTCCATCTCCGTCCAGAGCCGGCTCGACGAGGGCACCGCCTTCCGCCTCCACTTCTAGAAAGGATCGGGGCGGCCTGGCGGCCGCCCCGGTGCAGAGGAGTCTTCCCCCAAAGGAGAACTCATGGGGCCGCCCGCCCATCCCCTGGCGGACGGCGCCCGTTTCATTTGGGTGGCGGAGGCGGCAGCGGGGCCGCCGGCTCCCACACCACGTTGACGATCTTCCATTCCCCGTCGAGCCGGGCCAGGTGGCAATGGTCGGTGAACTTCAGCGAAACGATGCGGACGCTGGCCACCACGCGGTCCACCGACAGGATCTCGATGGCCAGCTTCATCTCTTCGCCCGGCTTCAGCCGGCCCGCGCCGGCGCCGGTGTACGCCACCATGGCCGACTTGCCGATGGGCTGCAGGAACAGCCGGCCCGCGCCCGGACTTTGCAACACGCCCCGTTTGGCCAGTTCCGGATGGAGCGCCCGGTCCAGGCGGGCCGCGTCACCCGTGTACCAGCCTTCGATATAATCGCGCACGCATTCCTCGATGGCCGCGCGGTCCGCCGTGGCGTCCGGTGCCGTTCCCCCCGGCACCGCCGCTATCAGTGCGGCCGTCAGGAGCAGGGTCGTCATCCACATGAGGGGCCTCCGGAAACGAACAGTCAGAACGGTGCGCTGATTGAACCGTCCCTTTATACGTGGGGAGGTCCGGCTGGGATTCGATTTTTCTCACCCGGGACGGGCAGTCCGTCCCACATCCGGTCCGCTTCATCCCACCGGTTCGGCGAACGGATTCCATCCGCCCGATTAGCGACGACAAAATATTTCTGCGAAAATTAGTAAAATCGGCATTCTAACCGAAAGGATTCGGATGTGATCCGACCGCCATACTACCGTGGGAGACACAAGGAGGCATCATGCATGAACCGCTGCGAAAGTGGGGCACGTTTGTTCTGATCGCGTGCGCCCTGGGGTTGGCCCTCGGCGCCGACAGCCCGGAGCTGCGCGCCCTGGGGCGACAAGTCAACGCCGCGTTCCGCGCTCTGGACAACCTGTCGCTGCAGGACAACCTGCCTGAGATCGAGACCAAGCTCAAGGAGATCGATGGCCTGATCGCACAAGTCCGGGCCATGAACCCCACCTACTCCGAGCTTCGGATCTGGGATGGTAAAAGCAGCGGCTGGAAGAAGCAGCTTGCCATGGTGAAGCCCGCCGCGGGCGGCGGTTCTTCGACCGGCAGTTCTGATACAGCGTCCGGGTCGTCCGCAGGCGCACCCGTCTCCGGCGGGCTGAGCAAGGATGAGGTCAAGGCGGACTGGCAGGGGTTCTGCGATTATTTCGATTCGTTTGAAACCAAGTACAAGGCGATCTTCAATCACAACGGCGAGGTCATGTTCAGCGAACAGAACCTGAGCGACATCATGGCCAAGCTGGAGCAGCTCCGCAAGGTGGATGTGCCGGAAGCCCGCAAGCGCCTCGACGGCTTTGGCGCCAAGTACGGCCGCGACACCGACACCATCGACCGCAAGCTCTTCGAGCTGACCCCCGAGAACCCGCGCAAGAGCCGGCTGGACCCGGAGAACCAGCGGCCCGACGGTTCGGCGGGGAACGACTACCGGGACCTGGAGCGGATGCTGAAGCTGGCCAACGAGGGCCCCGCGACCCAGGCGGCGGGGATCCTCAAGCAGGTCCAGCTCGAGATGAACAACACCGCCCGAAAGTCGGATTCCCAACTGGCCCGGCACGCCGAGCAACTCACCGCCGCCCACCGACTCGATCCGAACAACGCCGCGGTGACCGAGCAACTGGCGGCGATCGAAAAATCGCGCGCCGGCATGAAGGCGGCGGCGGCCGAGCAGCTCAAGACGGCTAAGTTCCCTCCCAACTCCAGCAGCTTCGCCGGACCGGGCAGTCCGGGCACCCTGACCGCGGCCGCCATCCGTTACTTCAACGAAGTCTATCCCAAGGAAAAAGCCATCGCCGCGAGCGTCGCCGGCAACTGGGTGAGCACCAAAAAGAACATCCTGGGGCAGACCATCCAGTGGGGCCTCCCCGTGTACATCGCCAGCATCCAGAACAACTCCAAGGAGATCTGCCGTGTGTTCAAGATGACCGTGCTGGCCGCCGAGGGAAACAACCCGCCCAAGGCGCCTCCGTTCGTGGACCACTGGACGGGCGACTCCTTCCAGATGCTCATAGCCAACGTCCCGAAATAACGGGCGCTCCCCACCAAATCCCTTGAGCCGGGCGGGCTGCCCCGTCCGGCTCTTCATTTGACCTACATAGCTTTCCCAAGATAATTCATCGCCGAGGCGTCGAGACGCTGAGTTCGGCATCTGCCTGTTGCCGAGATCGATTCATGTGACACCCGAAAGCGGAATTCGGGACATCCAACAAATCGGCTTCGTCGGCAGTCAATTTCGGACATTCAACGAATCAGAATTTAGGACACCCGACAAATCGCCTTGGTCGGCGCCTGCCGACCACAGGTTCCAACCCCTTGATATCTATGTTCTTCCAATCACCAATGATGAACCTGATCGGTGGGCGCAATGTTTGGGTGTCCTGTTTTAATGATCACCAATGATGAACCTGATCGGTGGGTGCAATGTTTGGGTGTCCTGTTTTTCCCTTTTATTCCCCACGAATCAGAATTCGGGACACTCAATATATCGCATTGGTCGGCGCCCGCCGACAACAGGCTCCAATCCCTTGATATCTATGTTCTTCCAATCACCAATGATGAACCTGATCGATGGGTGCAATGTTTGGGTGTCCTGTTCTTCCTGTTTTATACTGTTAAATATAAGATGTCTTCGCGTTCTTGGTGTCTTGGCGAGCCGGATTCCGAACGACCACTCACAGGTCAACCGAGTGGGTCTTCTCCCGAACCTGGGCGCTGGGGCGGCAGCTCCCGCCGCCACACGTCCACGACGTGCTCGCGATGGCCAAACCGGCAGAATTCAGGACACCCAACAAATCGCCTTGATCGGCAGAATTAGGGACACCCAACAAATCGCCTTTGTCAGCGCCCGCCGACAGCAGGTTCCAATCCCTTGATATATGTGTTCTTCCAATCACCAATGATGAACCTGATCGGTGGGCGCAATGTTTGGGTGTCCTGTTCTTCTCCTGTTCTTCCTGATGTTTGGGTGTCCTGTTCTTCATGCTTTATACTTTTTAATGTCAGATGCTTCGCGTTCTTGGTGTCTTGGCGAGCCGGATTCCGAACGACCACTCACAGGTCAACCGAGTGGGTCTTCTCCCGAACCTGGGCGCTGGGGCGGCAGCTCCCGCCGCCACACGTCCACGACGTGCTC